>ERZ780157.25-NODE-25-length-192899-cov-8.473357_pt1 | contig 192899 bp, 130 predicted proteins | sample MGYA00511169_ERZ780157 | MGnify/ENA primary metagenome ERZ780157 (study PRJEB29588, sample SAMEA1965149) | human gut metagenome | biome: human gut; feature: human-associated habitat; material: faeces | place: Denmark | collected 2008/2010 ...
ACGGCAGCGGGTGTAGCCGATGAGCCTATCGTAACGGGCGCCCTGCGGGCGGTGGTAGACACGTATCTGATACTCGTTACGAGTCTCGTAAAAATTTCCTTCTATGGGCGCGGCATCGGCTTTTGCCCCGGGTCGTTGCAAGAGGTAACGATAGTTATATGCTCCCTGTTTGAGCAACATATCCTTCTCGTAGGCCCGTGTCTCGGGGTTATAGGTCATACGGGTCGTCTCGTCGAGCCGACCATGCGTAAACTCTCCGTCGATATAAACTTCACCCTCTACCAGCGCACCGGTAGCAAGCATGAAATGCACGACAAAATAGTCGGCCTCGGTATCGGCCTCCTCGCTGTCGTCGGTACGAATATAAAAGTGTCCGTTCTGCGTCTCGTCATAGACATACGCCCCCGAGGCCCGAGGATAGTCGGTTTTGAGTATAGCGTGGTAGTAGGGATCGAAATAACGCATACTCTCCACACCTATCGTATTGTAATGCCGCGAAACCGTCTCGAAACGGCGATATTCGTTCCCAGCCGGGAATACAAGCCGAGGAGTATGGGCATACTCCAATTCCTGATTCCGGACGTAAAGCGGTTGCGACACCGTCACACCGTCGTCATAACCGACATTGGTCGTGATACTTACCTTCAACTCCTCACGCGGATTGCGTATCTCATACCGGGGGTACATCACCTTGAAAGAGAGTTGTTGATGCGCTTTGTTGTAATCGACATCGGTACGAGTCGTTATTTCGCAACCGAGCGCCACCAGATTTTCGGTTATCGAGAAACAGGCCGTAAGCAACAAACTGTCTGGATTACCCTCGGGATAGACCAGTACGGCATAATTGCCGGAGAGGCGGAAACGCACCTCTTCGTTGGGCAAAGCAATGCGGTAATGCACATAATTGCGATAGGTATTGAACGACAATGAGTAATCATCGACAGGAAGTTCATTGAAGCCGTCGATATACTCCACATCGGAAAGGCCCGAAGGAGTCCAGTCGGCATTACAATGCACGATACGGTAATAGAGATACTCTGGGTCGTCAGCCAACATATCGAAAGAGATGACGATACCCTCGTCATGGCCTAACAAAGCGACCGGTGGAGCAAGCGGGTCGCCCGACAGACGCACCTGCAACGTGCGCACGTTGCCGTAGAAAGATTCCGTACGGAAAGGCCTTGCAGCCGACCCGCCGGTTACAACGACAAATAAAAACAAAAACGACAATAAAAAACGACACATAAGAAATCCTTTATTCCGATTTTATGAACCGGCGAACCGACATGTGTATGTGCATATACGCCCGACAAACATCACCATTCCACCGTTACAACCGCTTCACCTATCTCTCCGGGAATCGGTGGTGTGAGCTTGGCAATGCGCAATCGTCCGCCGGCCACACAAGGAAACCGTCTGGAAATCGCCCGCCATATACGGCCGGCGACATGTTCGAGCAACTGCGAAGGAACCGACATCTCGGCTGACACAAGAGCATAAAGAGCAGCATAATCGAGCGTATCGCACAAGGAATCACTCTCCATAGCCCGTTCCAGCGGATAGTCGACACGCAACGACACTTCATAATCATTACCGACCCGACGCTCCTGCTCGGCGACACCGTGATAAGAAAAAAAACGTATACGATTCAATTCGATCGATGTTTTCATATTCCAATATTCCAGAAGAATTATTTTCTACAAATGTAAATCTTTTTGAGAAAAAGCATGTTATTCTGTCGGGAAATTGTATTTTTGCATACAAACAACAGATTAATCGAACGACATGAGTAAAGAGACACCCAACGGAATGATCCATAACAACTTCTCGGTCAACACCACCATTGTAGGCAATATCAACGCGGCAAGCGACATACGCATCGACGGCTCACTGCAAGGGAATATCGAATGTGCCGGGAAAGTAATCATCGGCGAGCAATCCCGCATTCAAGGCAATATCATCGCCGCCAACGCCGAAATCAACGGAAAAGTCAACGGAAACCTGTCCATACAAGATGTTCTCACCCTGAAAGCCACGTCGAACATCGAGGGCGACATTGCTACGCAAGTATTGATCATCGAGCCCAAAGCCGTATTCAACGGCAGTTGCAAGATGCTAGACTCGAAACGGGCCGGAAAAGAGGGAAAATAACTCCGTCGAGATAGATTGACATATTCTCCGGTCTATTTCCCGACGGGAAAAATCACAGACAGAGCCGTCGGCATTGCAGACCGCTCTGATTTTTTATATCGACTTTCCAATGGGAGCAGTTACAATCTCTCATGCTACCGATACAAAATCTTATAAAAACGTTTTCTCATGATCGAATACATACGAGGCGAAGTCGCCGAACTTACTCCGACACTTGCCGTCATAGACTGTCAAGGAGTAGGTTACGGACTGAACATTTCACTTACCACATACAGCACGCTCGCCATAGGCCGGGAAGCCCGTCTTTACGTCTACGAAGCCATACGGGAAGACGCCCACCTGCTCTACGGATTTATCGACCGGCGGGAACGGGAACTTTTCCTGCTACTCATCTCGGTATCGGGTGTCGGCCCCAATACGGCCCGTATGATTCTGTCGTCCCTCTCCCCTACCGAACTCGAACAGGTTATCGCTGCGGGACAGGTAAATATGCTCAAATCGGTCAAAGGAATAGGAGCCAAAACCGCCGAACGAATAATTGTTGACCTCAAAGATAAAATAAAAGGGGGTAGTGATACGTTACTTATAAGCCATACGACCCAACAACAAGAATTACAAGACGAGGCCGTCGCCGCACTGGTGATGCTAGGATTCCCCCAAGCCGCCTCTCAAAAGGTCGTGCAAAAACTGGTAAAAGAAAACCCGACACTGAAAGTCGAAAGCCTGATAAAAACGGCATTGAAAATGCTGTAATTACGCATATCGACGGTCGGGTGGAGACAAACCGATTCGCCCGCAGGCGGCCGTCCGATGATGAGAAAGAGACTTTATGCGATATATATTCTTTTAGTTATAAGCGGAATAAGCATTTATTCCGCTTTTGCCGCATCTCAGACCGTAAACGTCTCACGCACCGCAGTTCCCGAAGACACGATTCCCCGCACCCCAACACGTTTTCCCGTAGCGAAAACCACGATAGAGACTTTCGACGACCTGCATAGCCTGCCGCCTGCCGACCTGAAAACGCCCGAAAACGTCCGTACCGAAGTCGAGTATGACATAAAAACCAACTGCTACGTCATACGCACCAAAGTCGGCGATATGGAGGTCTCCACCCCCTTTATGCTCACGGCCGACGAATACAGCGATTATTCTTTCCAGAAATCGATGCAGGAATATTACCGTGCAAAAAACGCCGAGAATTTCGCCAAGGGCGGGACCGAATTCGATTTCCTCGATATGCAATTCAACGTGCAGGCCCTTGATAAGGTATTCGGCCCGGGAGGCGTCAGGTTGAAAACCAGCGGTTCGATGAGTCTCACCCTCAGTCTCGTTACCAATAAAATCGACAATCCGGCTCTTTCGGAAAGTGCCCGAAAAAAGACCTATTTCGACTTCGACGAAAAAATACAGGCAACCATCAATGCGTCGGTCGGCACGAAAGTTGGTTTCAACATGACCTACAACACCGACGCCACATTCGACTTCGACGCGCAGAAAATGAGCCTCAAATACGAAGGAGATGAAGACCAAATCATCAAAACCATCGAAGGGGGAAACATAAGCATGACGACCGGTTCGTCCTTGATTCGGGGAGGAACATCGCTTTTCGGCTTGAAAACTACGCTGCAATTCGGGAAGCTGACCGTTACCGGGCTTGTTTCCCAGCAAGAAACCGACTCGAAAACAGTCAGCAGTAAAGGCGGTTCCCAAACCACCGAGTTCGAAATCGGCGTCGATGCCTACGACCAGAACCGGCACTTTTTTCTCGCCCATTACTTTCGGGACAATTACGACCAATTCATTTCCCGTCTTCCTTACATCACCTCGGGAATCACCATCAACCGCATAGAAATATGGGTTACCAACAAACAGGGCTCATACGATAATGCCCGCAATATCGTCGCATTTGCCGACTTGGGAGAAACCTCTGCTGGCAATCTCGCTAGCGACCATTGGACGACAACGGGCGCTCAATATCCCGCCAATGCGGCCAACAGCCTCTACAACGAAATCATCACTTCCTACCCCGACGCCCGCTATATCAGTCAGGTAACACAAGCGCTGAGTCCACTCGAAAACTATGGCATCTACGGCGGTGAAGATTACGCAAAAATAGAAAGTGCCCGACTTTTGTCTTCATCGGAATATACGCTCAACAGCCAACTCGGTTATGTCTCGCTCAACAGTCAATTAACAAGCGACGAAGTCCTCGCCGTAGCCTTTGAATACACTAAAAACGGACAGACCTATCAAGTCGGAGAATTTTCGAATGACATTACCGATACCGAACAAAGTCTTTACGTAAAGATGCTGAAAGGATCGACCATCACCAACAAAAAACCCATTTGGCATCTGATGATGAAAAACGTCTATTCGTTGGGTGCATATCAAGTAGAAAAAGAAAACTTCCGACTCAACATCTATTATCAAAACGATTCGGCGGGGACAAACACCGCCTATCTGCCGGCTGGAAACATCAAAGAAAAAACATTGTTACAGGTCATGAACCTCGACCGGCTCGACAATAACGAAGAAACCAATTCCGACGGAATATTCGACTACGTATCGGGATACACGATACTCCCCTCGTCGGGACGTATCATATTCCCTGTCGTAGAGCCTTTCGGTTCGCACTTGGAAAAAGCGATCGGCACGCCCGACGCCTCGACCTATGCTTATCAGGAGCTGTACGATTCCACACTCACCGTCGCCAAACAATTTGCCGACAAAAACAAATTCATTCTCAAAGGAGAATATCAGGCATCATACAGTTCCGAGATACATCTCAACGCATTCAACATACCCCGAGGCTCGGTTCGGGTTACGGCCGGCGGTGTAACACTTACCGAAAACGTCGACTATACGGTCGATTACAACATGGGAGTCGTAACGATTCTCAACCAAAGTTATATCGACTCGGGTACCAGTATCGACGTCTCCTTCGAGAACCAAAGTCTCAGTATGCAACGTAAGACATTGGTAGGTCTCGACCTCAATTACGCTTTTACGCCGGATTTCAATCTGGGACTTACCCTCATGCACATGAAGGAAAAGGCTCTTACCGAGAAAGTGAATCTCGGCAGCGAAGTCCTCAACAATACACTGTGGGGTGTAAACACCTCTTACAACACCGAATTTCAATGGCTCACTTCTTGGCTCAACAAGATACCCACCGTAACGGCCACAGCCCCGTCGAGATTGTCGCTTACCGCCGAATTTGCCCAGCTCATTCCGAGTGAAAAGAAAAATGCTTCGTCCCTCTCTTACCTCGACGACTTCGAAGGATCTCAAACGACCATCGATATACGCACGCCCTACTCATGGTCGTTGTCGGCAACCCCTTCGATGTTTATCGAATCGTCATTGTCGAACAATCTCGATTACGGGAAAAACCGGGCACTATTGGCATGGTACTACATCGACCGGATTTTCACGCAACGAAATTCCTCCGCTACCCCGGCACATATCAAAAACGACCTCGAACAACTGTCGAACCATTACGTACGCGAAGTCGAATACACCGAGGTATTTCCCAACAAGGAACTCAATTACGGAGAATCCTCGGTCATGCAGGTGCTCAACCTCTCTTACTATCCCCAAGAACACGGTCCCTATAATACCGATGCCGAAAATATCGACGATGAAGGTCGCCTTCTCAATCCCGAAAAGCGCTGGGGAGGTATCATGCGAAAAATGGACATCACCGATTTCGACAATTCCAATATCGAATATCTGCAATTTTGGCTCATGGATCCTTTCCTCTATAACGAAGACGGCAGCAATAAGGGCGGTATGCTCTACTTCAACTTCGGAGAAGTATCGGAAGATATTCTCAAAGACGGTATGAAGTCATACGAGAATGGGCTGCCTATCAACAACGATACGACCTATCTTACCACTACCGTTTGGGGAAAAGTTTCGCGCCAACAATCGCTCACATATGCTTTCGACAACAGCAGCGGTGCCCGCGTACGCCAAGATGTGGGCCTCGACGGTCTCTCCAATAACGAAGAATTCAACTTCTCTTCTTATCAAGGATTCGTCGCGGGCTTACGCGCCAAATTATCAAACGCAGCATTGAACCGCATGCTGGCCGATCCTCATTCGCCGCTGAACGACCCCGCCCGGGATAATTACCAGTACTTCCTAAGCGAAAGATTCAACCAAGAAGAAACCGATATCCTCACCCGATACAAATACTACAACGGAACCGAGGGGAACTCCCTCTCTGCCGACGAAGCCGGAGACAAATACTACCAATCATCGCGCAGTGTACCCGACGTCGAAGACATCAATCAAGACAACACGCTCGATGAGTACGAACGTTATTACCAATACGCCGTAAAAATCACCCCCGAAGCCTTGCAAGTGGGAAGCAACTACATCACCGACATGCGCACAGTAACCGTACAGTTGCGCAACGGCGAATCCTCGACCGTACGATGGTACCAGTTCAAAATTCCTCTACGCGACGACAGCGATGACGGTTCACATGAACCCCGACAAACCGTCGGTTCGATACAGGATTTTTCCAGCATACGTTTTGCCCGGATTTTTCTCACCGGATTTAACAAAGAAACCCACCTGCGTTTCGCCACCCTCGAACTGGTACGTGGAGAATGGCGGACTTACGAATATAAATTACACTCAGACATAAGCGGCAGCAGCAACGCTCCCGCCGAAGGAGACATAGACGTATCGGTCGTAAATATCGAAGAAAATGCCGGACAGACACCTGTCAATTACGTTTTACCTCCGGGCGTAACCCGTATCATATCTCCCGACCAATCGCAGATTACGCAACTCAACGAACAAGCCATTTCGCTTACCATCAGAGACCTACCTTCGAAAAACGCCCGAGCCATATATAAGACCGCCGGTACGGATATGCGGAACTACAAAACCTTGCAGATGTTCACGCACGCCGAGCAACTCATCGACGACGATACCGACCTCAAAAACGGAGAACTGTCGGTCTTCATACGCTTGGGCTCGGATTACTGCAACAATTACTACGAATACGAAATTCCCTTGCAACTCACACCTGCCGGACGTTACAATACTTACAGCTCGGCCGACCAAGAAAAAGTATGGCCGGAAGCCAATATGTTCGATTTCCCTCTCGAATTGCTCACCTCACTGAAACAGGAGCGTAACATCGCCCAAAATACCAAAGGCTCGGGTGTCAGCAGCACGACACCCTATTCGAGTTACGACCCTGACAAACCGACCAACAAAATCACGGTCATGGGTAATCCCTCGTTGTCGAATGTCAAAACCATACTCGTCGGCGTGCGCAACAACTCGGGACGCCGCAAAAGCGCAACCGTATGGATCAACGAATTGCGGCTGAAAGGATTCAACGAGGAAGGTGGCTGGGCTGCCAAAGGCAACCTCAACCTCGCCGTATCGGACATTGCTACCCTCAACATGAGTGGGCTGATAGAAACGACCGGATTCGGAGGTATCGACCAAAGCCTGAGTGAACGACGACTCGACGACCTGTATCAATACAATTTCGCCGCTATGATCGATGTGGGACGCTTTTTCCCGGAAAAAGCAAAAATCAAAGCTCCGATTTTCTATTCTTACTCGATGGAAAAGTCCTTGCCGAAATACAACCCGCTCGACCAAGACATCTTGCTATCCGATGCACTTGAAGCAGCAGCCAACGACGCCGCACGGGACTCGATAAAGCAACTCTCCGTTACCCAATCTACCGTAAAGAGTTTCAGTCTATCGGGATTCAAGGTCGACATCAAAAGCAAAAACCCGATGCCTTACGACCCGGGAAACTTCACGTTCAGCTATTCGCAAAACAAGCAACACGAGAACGACCCGACAACCGCCTACGAGAATACCAACACCTATAACGGGAACCTCATATACAGTTACTCGCCGCTCATCAAACCGTGGAAACCTTTCGACAAAATAAAATCGAAATCGAAAAGCCTCGACATACTCAAAAAAATGGGTATCAACTACCTGCCGAACAATATTTCTTTCGGCACCAGCATTTCGCGTTACTACTACGAGCAGCAACTGCGCAGTATCGACGAGACCGACGTTACACTACCGGTGTCGGTAAGCAAGAGTTTCTTATGGGACCGGCAATTTGCCATACAATGGAATCTCCTGCAAAGTCTTTCCATGAACCTGTCGACAGCTACCAATGCCCGCATCGAAGAACCGTCGGGAGCCGTAAACAAGCGACTTTTTGCCGAGGAATATACGATATGGAAAGACTCGGTAAAAAATAGCCTGCGTCATTTCGGTACGCCGTGGGAATACCAGCAGAGCTTCAACGCGACCCTCAACGTCCCGCTCAACAACATACCCTCGCTCAACTGGATGACCCTCACCTCGTCATACAACGCCACCTACAACTGGAATCGCGGAGCAACCATAGACGATACGACTTCGGTCGGCAATACCATCAACAATCAAGGACGGCTCTCGGTCAACGGCCGATTCAATTTTGAAACACTTTACAACAAGTCGAAATTTTTGAAATCGGTCAATCAGAAATTCAATAACCGGGGTAATAACAGTAGAGTTCCGCAAAAACGCAACAGATACCAACGAACCGTTACGTTACGCGCCGACACATCGACACTCGTAAAACACAACCTCGGCAGTAAAAAACCGGTCGTATCGGCCACCCTCAAAGGCGAAGCCTATCCCATCAAATACAAAGTCGTCGATGCCAATACAATACGCATCGAAACCCGGGACGACCAACGCATCATCGTTACCGTATTACCGGGAAAACGTCCCGAAGAAAACAAATGGTATCAGGTAGGAATGTATGCAACACGTTTCGCCATGATGCTGCGCAGCATCAACATACAATATACCAATACCCGCTCGATGACCCTACCGTCGTTCGAACCTTCTGTCGGTGATATTTTCGGGCAATCGACCGGTTACAACTCAATGGCTCCGGGACTGGGATTTGCATTTGCTGCCGTAGGAACCGACTATATCAACAATGCTGTCGACAACAACTGGCTGATGACGCAAGACTCGTCGCTCATCAGCCCGGCTATCCACAACCGAACCAACGATATGCAGGCCGATATCGTCCTCGAACCTCTGAAAGGATTCAAAATCACACTGAATATCGCCCGCAGCCATAGCCAGAACAACCAGATATATTTCATGTACGACGATATGCCTACGATACAAGGCGGAAGTTTTACCATGACGCACATGGCCATATCTACGGCCTTCCGAAAATTATCGGCCGAAAACGGATACCAATCCGACGCTTTCGACCGCTTCCTACAAAACCGGCAGATCATCGCCAACCGAATCGAAAGCAAATACCAGAATACCCGTTACCCCGCAGCCGACTTCATCAGCGAAGCAGACCTTGTGGGACAGCCCTATAACCGTATAAACGGCGGCGTAAATGCCAGTTCGGCCGATGTCATGATTCCGGCTTTCATTTCGGCCTACACCGGAAAAGATGCCGACGAGATAGATCTTACGGCATTCCCGTCTTGGGGAAAACTTATTCCAAACTGGAAAGTTACATACGACGGACTGTCGAAATTGAAAAAGATGCAGAAGCATTTCAAGAGTTTCATCATCTCACACGCTTATAAGTGTACCTACAATGTGAACAGCTTCTCATCGTACCTCAACTGGGTCGGAGTAGGTGGCGATATGGGATATGTCAAAGATTCGCAAACGGGAAATCCTGTTCCATCTTCACCTTACGATATTTCATCGGTAACCCTCATCGAAAGTTTCTCTCCGCTGTTGGGCATAGACTTCACTATGAAAAACAATCTATCGGGCAGCCTCGCCTATAAAAACAGCAGGAATCTCAACCTGAGCATATCTTCGGTACAAATCGTCGAGGCCGTTACACAAGATATAACCGTAGGCGTCGGTTATAAATTTACCGGTCTGAAAGGATTTTTCTCGGGAAAAGGTGGTAAACAAGGAACTTTCAGCAACGACCTGAATCTACGTGGAGATTTTTCTTTCTCAAAAACCCACTCTCTCATACGTCGTATCGAGCAAGACTATACCCAAGCAACGGCAGGGAATAAAGCCATCAATATGAAATATTCGGCCGAATACAAATTGAGCCGTTATATCACGTTGCAAGCTTACTACGACCTACAAATCTCCACCCCGCTCATATCTTCGAGCAGTTATCCCACACTCAACAGCGACATAGGCATCACGATAAAACTCGACCTTGCCCGATAAATCGATAGAAATTTATACCAGAAAAAAAGAAAAAGGTTGCACGGGAATTCCCGTGCAACCTTTTTCTATCTCTATACCTTGTCTCCTATATCCACACTTGATGAGGATAGGGATTGTCGAAAAGCGATTGCAGGATTTGCCGTTCGGCATCGGAAAGTCTCTTACCACGACGAGCCATCATACGCTCGGCCATCTCTATCACGCGCGACACAGGCACTTCCTTAAACCCTTCTGCCCCGCCTTGCACAAATGAATCGATAACCGTACGGGGAAAGCCCGGCCCGTAGATATTGGCTCCCACTCCCACAACCGTAGCCGTATTGAACATCGTATTGATACCCGAACGGGAATGATCGCCCATAATCAAACCGCAAAATTGCATACCGGTAGCCTTGAACCGATGAGAGGCATAATCCCACAACTTAATCTCGGCATAATTGTTTTTAAGATTCGAACAGTTGGTATCAGCCCCCAGATTGCACCATTCTCCGATGACGGCATTTCCCAAATACCCGTCATGGCCTTTATTCGAATAGGCAAGCATCACCACACTGCTCAACTCGCCACCCACCTTACAATAGGGGCCGAGTGTCGTCGCACCGTAGATTTTGGCGTTCATATTCACCGTGGCATGGGTACAGGCGGCAAACGGCGCACGTATGCACACACCTTCCATGATTTCGGCATCATGCCCTATATATACCGGGCCATTATTGACATTGAGAATCACACATTCGAGTTTGGCCCCCTCCTCTATAAACAGTTTCGGCGTGCCGTCGGGAAAAATCGCATCGCCGACAAGACGGCAGGAATCGGGCAGAGGACAGGAAACACGACCGGCTGTAAGAACCCGGAAATCCTTTTCCATTTCACGGCCGTTCTCCCGAAAAATGTCATACGAAGCATTTATCCGAACATACTCTTCCCGATAAAGCGTCGATTTCAAAAAATGTCGGGCTTCGAAATCGGAGCGGGTTCCTAAAAAAGCCAATACCCCATCGTCGGCACCGACCAGCGCTTCTCCGGAGACAAGAGAACCGATAGCAGCAGCCAAGCCGCTGTCGGGACACACATTGCCCGCTATGAAAAGAGCCTCATCGGGAACGGCGGGATACATCACCGCCAAATAACCGGCAGTAAGGGCCGTATAGTCGCCCGGCACATAATGTTGCCATTTTTCCTTTATGGTAAGAATACCCACCCTCACATCGCTCACCGCACGGGTAAACGTGATGGGCAGACAGGCACAATGTACCTCGGGTAAATCGAAAAGAACGATGTTTCTCATATTTCTTCTTTTATTAGATACGAATTCCTTCGGGACATATTTCCGGGAAATCCGCTGTTACCGTAACAACTTATTCTTCTTCGCAACCGGGAAAACGGACGATAAAAGTCGTTCCTCCTATCGAAACGACATCGGCATTTTCCAGTCGCACCTGATCCCTTTTTCCAAGACGTTCTTGTCGCAGATAAGTCCCCGAACGGGCCGAACAGTCCCGAAGGGTATATACCAATTCTCCGCTTTTATTCCGGCGGACATGGATGATACAGTGCCGGCGTTCGAGATCGGCATCGCTGCTCTCGATAGCAATATCCACATCGGTACCCTTGTTACGACGACCTATCACATTATCGCCAAGCACAAACGGGAACTCCTGTCGCTCACAACAATTATTCTCCAACACAACAAGCGTACCGCAATCGGTCGTATCGGGCTGACGAATAATTTCTTCATAAGAAAGCGAAAAACTTTTCCCGCAATGCGAACATACCAGAAAAAGCGATTCCCCGGCACAGCAACGCCGCTCATCGAAAGCCACATATCCGTCGCAACGGGGACAAAGGACTCTTTTCATATTGTGCAAACTTTTTTACAAAGGTAGAAGATATTCGGCAGAGATACAAATTCACAATGGCCAACCGTCAGCGAATAAAATACCGATCACTACTTCAAAGCGGTTAACACCAGATTGTACAAATACACATACATGCATTTCATTCTCTGAGTTTATTTACATCAAGTATCGAAAGTTAGTCCTTACCAAGTATTACAATCTGTGCCATTTCTCAGAGTCAAAATAAAAGTTCCCAATATCACAACCCTCTTCCCCTCACCCTCTATGAAGCATCTTAGGAATCACAATCACACCACGCTGTATATTCCATACTTTCTCTATTTATTGGGATAGATACTTCTGATAACTTTTGCCGGAACACCACCTACTATCATATTTTCGGGGACATCTTTTGTAACAACGGCTCCTGCCGCAACAACAGCGTTCCGTCCGATTGTTACCCCTGCCAATACTGTAACATGTGCACCGATCCATACTCCCTTTTCAATCCGTATAGGAGCATGATATAAATTCTGACGATCGGAAGGTTCAAAACCATGATTCAAAGTCGCCAGTACAACATTATGACCTATCAAACAATCATCTTCTATGTAGATTCCACCTTGGTCTTGAAACAGACAAGCGGCATTGATAAAAACATTTTTACCGATATGTATATTTTTACCGAAATCAGTATAAAACGGAGGAAACAATCGGAAGCTCTTATCGACCGGCCGTCCGATAACTTGCGAGAATAACTCACAAATTTCTTCGGGTGTATGATAACGTCCATTAAGTTCGAACAATATACGACGGGAAAGATCGCTTTGTTCGCGCATAAACTCAATCATCTCCTCTCCAACCAACGGCTCACCACGAGCTATTTTTTCCTGAAACAAATCTACTGTCATAAAATTTTGATTATTAACACACACAAATTTAGCCAAAAACATAGCGAATCATAGCCAAAAGAAATAAAAAAGAATCAAAAGTACACGTATATACCCTAACAAAGAAATATGCTGACAACCAACCCCATGCAACCGGCATTTTCGATTTTACCACCGTACTTACCTGCATTATTACTTTTATTTCCACTTTATCGAAAGCCATTACAACCGGCTTACTTTATTCACTTCTCACTTTTATTTTTTATCTTTGCAATTAATAAACATCTACAATCGGGCAACAGATAACCTCCTCCCGACGATATGCGACAAAAATACTGTCTATGAACGAACAAATCAAACAAATCGCCACCCGGTTGAAAGGGTTGAGAGAAGTCCTTGACCTGACGACCGCCGATGTCGCCGCCGTATGCGGAATTGAACCTCGGGAGTATGAACTCCTAGAATCGGGCAATATAGATATTCCCGTAAGTATCTTGCACCAAATCGGAGCCCACTACGAAATAGATCTTACGGCTCTGATGTTTGGCGAGGAACCCCGCATGAACAGTTATTTCCTCACCCGCAAAGGGAAAGGAGCCAGCGTACAGAGAACCCAAGCATACAAATATCAATCGCTCGCTGCCGGTTTCATGAACCGTAAAGCCGACCCTTTCATCGTTACCGTCGAACCCAAAGACGAAAAAACCCCCATCTATCTCAATACCCATCCCGGGCAAGAGTTCAACTACATACTCGAAGGGCGTATGACCTTGCAAATCGGGGATAAACAACTGACCCTGAATGAAGGAGACAGCCTTTATTTCGATGCCAACCGTCCGCACGGCATGAAAGCCCTCGACGGGAAACGAGTGCAATTCCTCGCTATCATATTTTAAATATCAGCTCCGAACCTATGTTAGAGAAATTTCTAAAACAGACGAAATTCTCCTCCCAAGAAGATTTCATTAAAAACTTCCGTATAAATGTACCCGAAAATTTCAACTTCGGATACGATGTCGTAGACGAATGGGCCCGCATCGCCCCGGAGAAAAAAGCGCTTTGCTGGACCAATGAACAAGACCACCACATCGATTTCACATTTGCCGACATCAAACGCGAGAGCGACAAAACCGCCGCTTTTTTCCTCTCATTGGGAATAAAAAGGGGCGACATGGTCATGCTTATACTCAAACGCCGTTACGAATTCTGGTTCTCGATCATCGCCCTGCATAAAATCGGCGCAGTATGTATCCCGGCAACCCATCTGCTTACCGAGAAAGACATCATATACCGTTGCAATGCCGCCGATATAAAGATGATCGTTGCAGTCGGCGAAGAACCCGTCATCGGTCATATCGATCGTTCGATAGCCGATTCTCCCACACTGAAATACCGCGTATCGGTCGGCCCCGAAGTTCCCGAAGGCTGGCTCGATTTCCACGCAGGTATCGAAGCCGCTGCGCCATTCGAGCGTCCGGCACTGGCCAATACCAACGACGATACCTCGCTGCTCTATTTCACCTCCGGCACGACAGGCAATCCCAAAATGGTCGCTCATGACTTCACTTACCCGCTGGGGCACATCGTTACCGGCTCGTACTGGCACAACCTCAATGAGGAAAGTCTACACCTCACCCTCGCCGATACCGGCTGGGGAAAAGCCGTATGGGGAAAACTTTACGGCCAGTGGATCGCCGGCGCCAATGTCTTTGTCTACGACTTCGACAAATTCGTTCCGGCCCACGTTCTCGACATGATAGAGAAATATCATATCACTTCGTTCTGTGCGCCCCCTACGGTATTCCGGTTCCTGATACGCGAAGATATATCGAAATACGACATCTCGTCGTTGCGTTATTGTACGATAGCCGGAGAAGCCCTTAACCCGAAAGTATTCGAAGAGTTCTACCGCATCACGGGAATCAAACTGATGGAAGGATTCGGACAAACCGAAACCACCCTCACCATAGCCACTTATCCATGGATAGAGCCCAAACCGGGATCGATGGGCATACCCAACCCGCAATACGACGTCGATCTGCTTACTCCCGACGGCCGATCGGCCGAAGACGGTGAACAGGGACAAATCGTTATCCGTACCGATAAGGGAAAACCGACAGGTCTTTTCAAAGAATATTATCGCGATGAAGCAAAAACTCGCGAAGCCTATCACGACAATATCTACTATACGGGCGATGTTGCTTGGCGCGATGAAGACGGTTACTACTGGTTTGTCGGCCGTGCCGACGACGTCATCAAATCGTCGGGTTACCGTATCGGTCCGTTCGAAGTAGAGAGCGCCCTGATGACCCACCCCGCCGTAGTGGAATGTGCCATTACCGGCGTTCCCGATGAAATTCGCGGGCAGGTGGTGAAAGCAACGATTGTGCTATCGAAAGAGTATAAAGATCGCGCAGGAGAAGAACTTGCCAAAGAGATACAAGATCATGTAAAGCATGTAACCGCACCCTATAAGTACCCGCGCATCGTAGAATTTGTAGACGAATTGCCCAAAACCATCAGCGGGAAAATACGACGGGTCGAAATACGTGAAAAATCGAACCAATAATTTTTTTCATTCCCATGCCCTGTTATAAGCGCATCACCGTAAAAATAGGCAGCAACGTCCTCACCCGCCCCGACGGGACACTCGATGTAACCCGCATCTCAGCACTAGTCGACCAAATTGCAGACTTGCGCCGTCGAAATATCGAAGTCATTTTGGTTTCTTCGGGCGCGGTGGCATCGGGACGCAGCGAGCTGGGCATCGAGCACAACAGGCGGCTCGACGCCGTGTCGGCACGTCAGCTTTTTTCGGCCGTGGGGCAAGCCAAACTGATCAACCGATATTACGAACTGTTCAGGGAACACGGTATCGCCTGCGGACAAGTCCTCACGATGAAAGAAAATTTCGCCACCCGCCGCCACTATCTCAACCAAAAGCATTGCATGGAAGTCATGCTCGAAAACGGCGTCATACCCATCGTCAACGAGAACGACACTGTATCGGTAACGGAATTGATGTTCACCGACAACGATGAACTCTCGGGCATGATCGCTACCATGATGGGAGCCGAAGCCTTGATAATCCTCAGCAACATCGACGGGATATATGACGGAAATCCCAACGATCCCGGCAGTCGTATCATTCCCGAAATATCGGCCGAAACCCGTACCGAACTCTCGAAATACATACAATCGGGGAAATCGTCGTTCGGACGCGGAGGTATGCTCACCAAATGCAACATCGCCCGCAAAGTCGCACAAGAGGGTATCGAAGTAATCATTGCCAACGGTAAACGAGACAGCATACTCACCGACCTGCTATGCAACGAAAGGAACGTATGTTGCACCCGTTTTCTTCCGGCAAAAAAGACGACATCGAGTATCAAGAAATGGATTGCGCACTCCGAAGGCTTTGCCAAAGGCGAATTACGCATCAATGCCGGAGCCGCTGAAAAGTTATGTTCGCATCACGCCGTGAGCCTGTTGCCCATAGGTGTAACCGATGTCAAAGGCGATTTCGAGAAAGACGACATCGTACGCATCTGCGCACCCGACGGTCGGGCTATCGGTGTTGGGCGCATCAGTTGCGACAGCGAAAAGGCTCGCACGCTCATCGGTAAACAAGGGGCCAAACCGTTCATACATTACGACTATCTTTACCTCGACTGGGAACCGGTTGCATAAAAGTATTCTTTCCCTTGCTAAAAAGAAAAAACGAAAGGCCGTCGAATGACGGCCTTTCTCACAAAAAATCAATTAGGAGGATAAGATTGAGTAATGGTCAAACTTTTTTCACAGCTGCTCTGCGAGCAGTCGGCTTAGATGGCTGCGCAGTAACTTTTTTGGCAGCACGTTCCTCTTTAGCAATCTTCAACTCTTTTTTCAACACATCTATTTCCGAGGCTTGGTTACGAATAGTTGTAATCAATGAATTGAGCTCTTCATTCTCTATCGTATCGGGATATTGCTCTTTCACTCTGACGATGAAATCACTCAATACATTCATATAGTTGGTAAATGCCTCATAGGCTGAGTCGTATGGACTGTAATGACTATGTATGGCGCCATCGGACAAGAATTTGGTACACATATAATAAAAATGGTCGCTGGTCTGCAAGTAATGCCAATCTTGTTTCAAACGACGGTCATCGCACAAACGCACTCGTTCTCCGACGGAATAAAGTTTCTCGAACGCCTCGTTTTGCAAAAGATTTCCCAACCAAGCATTGGTATCACGCTCTTCATCGGCCCACGAAATAGGATAACTTACCGACAAAGAATCGACAGGTTTCAATTTGGAAATGACCTCGGTAGGCGTCGAAAACGTAATTCCCATCTGCTCGGCAAAATAGGGGAGAGATTTCATAAATTCGAAAATACCGCTCTCACGAGGTTGCAACTCGCCCAACGTTTCGTAATTCATAAAAAGGTTCACCACCTGCTCGGTCTCGGGAATCGCATTGATCCAACCCATATACTTATCGGCGGTAAGGGGGTATTCGCTCCATTCGTAATTGGAAAAACGGAAAGTTATGTCATCGCTCATTTTATAATTTTTGAGCAACAATTTCAATTTAGGTACGGCGGTGGAACAATAGAGATAATTGGGACTTTTCCAACCGAGAATATGCTTGGCTCCTTCGGTAATACAGCCTTTAAAGCCCATATCGGCAACCATGCAGGCAATCTCGTCGGAATAAATCAACTCGGTATTCCGGAAAACCTTAGGCCGTTGTCCGAATAATTCCTCGATCTTATCATCGTGCTCCTTAACCTGCAACACAAATTCGTCGGGATCACGCAGGGAAGCCAAAGAGTGCGCATACGTCTCAGAAAGAAATTCCACACAACCGGTCTTGGCAAGTTCTTTCATCGAATCGATAAATTCGGGGACATAAATTTCCAGTTGTTCGAGAGCAACGCCCGAAATAGAAAATGCCACTTTGAATTTCCCGTTGGAATTCTTTATCATTTCGAGCAATGTCTGATTGGCCGGTAAGTACGAACGATGAGCTATGCGAGTTATTATCTCATCGTTGTTATAATCATCATAGTAATAATGATCGTTGCCGATATCGAAAAAGCGATAACGTTTCAATCTGAACGGCTGGTGAATCTGAAAGTAAAAACAGATGGTTTTCATATATAGTAATCTTTATTTCCAAGTAAAATAATTCTTATCGCTGCATGACTTTGTGATAAATGTCGATAACTTTCTGCCCGGCATATACCCACTTTATCTCATCGACTTCTCGTTTACCCTCTTCTTTGAGTTGTCGGTACATCGCTGGATAAGTAATGATCGAATATATAGCATCGGCCATCGCTTGCACGTCCCAATAGTCGATCTTGATGACATGATTGAGAATCTCGGCGCAACCCGATTGTTTGGAAATAATCGACGGCACACCTACCTGCATGGCTTCGAGCGGAGAGATACCGAAGGGTTCCGAAACCGAAGGCATCACATACACGTCGCTTGCTTTGAGCATCTCATAGACTTGCTTTCCCCGGAGAAATCCCGTAAAATGAAAATGGTCTGAAATATTGCGTTGTGCAGCCAGACATATCATCTTATTCATCATATCGCCACTACCGGCCATGACAAACCGCACATGATCGGTCTTACGCAAAACCTGCGCGGCCGCCTCTACAAAATACTCGGGTCCTTTCTGCATGGTGATACGGCCCAGAAAAGTAACGACTTTTTCTTTGGGATTATGAGGCATCTGTATCGCCATAATTTCGGGACTGAGTGGTTCTACGGCATTGTGCACGGTCGTAACTTTGGCCGGATCGATACCGTATTTTTCAATAACCGTCTGCCGGGTAAGGTTACTTACCGTAATGATATGGTCGGCCCAATTCATTCCGTCTTTCTCAATGGCAAAAACCGTAGGATTGACATTGCCCCGGCTGCGGTCGAAATCGGTTGCATGGACATGTATCACCAGAGGTTTTCCCGTAATCTGCTTGGCGTGTATCCCGGCTGGATACGTCAGCCAGTCGTGCGAGTGTATGACGTCGCAGGGATAGGTACGGGCTATCACACCGGCCACAATCGAATAATTATTTATCTCTTCGAGCAAATTGTCGGGATAACGCCCCGAAAATTCGATACAACCCAAATCATTGGTATGCAAATAATTGAAATCGGCGTAAATGTGATCTCTCAAATTGAAATATTCCTGCGGATCCATGCAGTACCCCAACCGGCCGGCGACATAGTCCCACGAGACATCGCGCCATGCGACCGGTGTATTTCCCGCACCGACGATATGAGCGAAACTTTTATCTTCATCTCCGTGAGGTTTGGGTATGACGAATGTTATATCCATATCGCCGCATTCGGCCATACCTTTTGTAAGGCCGTAGCTCGCCGTACCTAAACCGCCCAGAATATGCGGTGGAAATTCCCAACCGAACATGAGTGCTTTCATGTGTATATCAGTAATTTTAATCTAATTATATATGGTTGTATTTTTTCAACAATCTCAATACCCTCAATATTTCACCTACATTGGCGGCAAAACTTATGCCTCCCCGTCCGGCATAAGGAGGATTCCCATCGAAAAGCTCGGAGATCGTACCGATGCAAGTATTCGACATCTCTTCTTCATAACCGATAAGCATGCGCTCCAAGAAAGAAACACCGCTAATGCCGAAGAGTTTAAGATAAGCATCGGCATAAGCCCCCATAAGCCACGGACGAGCCGATCCCTGAAAGTAGGCGTTAGCCCGTTGATCCTCGTTACCCACATATATGGGAGAATATCCATGACTTTTGGGACTGAGCGTACGAATCCCCTTCGGTGTGAGCAATTCCCGCGTAACGACATCGAGAGCTTTCTTCCTTTCGCTTTTTTCAAGAGGGGAATAATCGAGCGAAAGAGCAAACAATATATTGGGACGCACACTCCAATCGGCAAAGTTGGCATCGACGTAGTCGAAAAGGTATCCGTAATCGTTAAGGAACATTTCCTTGAACGAAGCAGCTGTCTTTGCAGCCAAATTTTTCAAACGGTCGGCTACCTCCACTTGCTCGGGTGCGACAAGAATCTGTTCGGCCGTAAACAGCAGTACATTATACCACAAAGAATTATATTCCGACAAATATCCTGTCCGCGCGGTTATCGGGCGTCCCGAAGCATCGACGGCATCGATCCATGATATGGGGGTCTCACGTCCATTGGCATATAACAGCCCGTTGTCTTGCAGGAAAAGATTCGCCACTTTCCCTCGTATGATGGCATCGACCATATCGACGATGAAATTGCCGTACCGCTTCCGACACTCATCGGTATCGACCATTTTGGCATATTGCTGCAATGCCCAAATCGCCCACAAAAGAACATCGGGCTTATCTATATCCTTGATGACGGCATCGCGTTCGCCTTGCTCGACCCACCGCCTCAATGCTTTCTGTGCGGTATTCATCACCGCATGGAACATCTCCACTTCGTCTATGGCCAATGTACAGCCTGGCAAAGCGACAAACATATCTCTCGCACTGACGTTGAACCACGGATAACCGGCCAACAGATAATTTTCATTCCCGCGCTTATAATAGAACTGTTGCGCCGAGTTTTTCAAGCAATTGAAAAAACTGGTACGGCTTGTCCTTACCCCCATCTCTTTGGTGTAAAGCGACGAGAGCGAACGGGTCTTTATCTCACTCGTACCGGCCGAAAAAATGATTTTCTCGCCTTTCTTGATTGGCAGCTCAAAATAACCGGGCACATACAGGTCTTCTTTATAATCATAACCCCGCTCTTGATCCTTGATATATTCTATTCCTCTATACCAGTTGGGCTGCGAAACAAACTCCACCGGTTTGTTGAACTGCATATACAACGTAGGATAACCGGGATAAAGGCAACAACTTATACCGTTTTCCACAACATCGTAATGACCATTGAGCATACCGTTGGCCACACACAAGGAATTGGCATTGCGGAACGCAAGGAAAGGGCGAAATTGCAATGTCGTATCGGAATGGGCTTCGAGCAATGTATATCGTATAAGAATGCGGTTCTCATGCGATATAAAGACTTTCTCTTTACTGAAAAGGACTCCCCCGACGCGATAAGTCGTCTTCGGTACCGTCTCACATGTAAATTCCCGTATATATTTATGCCCGTTGGGGCTGAAACAATCTCCCTGATATTTATGTAATCCCAAGTTGAAGGGTGCCCCGTGCTGTATAACGGTCTCATCGAACGACGAAAGCAACACATGATTATCATCGTCCATCTCGGGAATAGGAATCACTAATAACCCATGCTGCTTGCGAGTATTACAATCGACAATCGTCGTACAATGGTAAGCTCCCGATCGATTGGTACGCAACATCTCTTTGGGGAGAGATTGCGACAGATTGGTCATTATGTTTTTATCAAACTTCAAATAACTCATATCTTATATCAAAATATTATTCCTTGTAATAAAATCCTCAAATATTGATTTCCGAATATATAAAATGATTCCCAATGCTCCAAATTTTCATAAAAGATATTTTTCCTCAAAATAATAATTTTCCATATTTTCATTTCTATAATGAAAAATTATACTCATTTGTTGGATATTTTCTTTTTTCTTATTATTTTTGGACGAAAATTGGTGTTTTACAAAACAGATAAGTACCTTATATATAATAATAAAAAAGGCGGGATTTTTTATTTTCCCGCCTTTTTTATTATTTTTCAGAAACGTTGTTTCTTCTCACTGCTGCACAAAAGATTCCAACAATTTAGTCAAATTGCTGACGAACATACGTACCGAAATTGCCAACAATATAATACCGAACAATTTACGCAACACATACACAAACGCTTTCCCGAAAACCTTCTCGACCAAAAATGCATAACGCAAAACCAAATACACGATAACGATATTCAACACCAGCGCGATGAGAATATCGGGCAGGCTATACAAAGCTCGCAACGACAATAAAGCTGTAAAAGATCCCGCTCCCGCAATAAGAGGAAAAACAATAGGCACCAACGTTGCCGAACCGCCGGGACCATCATTATGGAAAATTTCTATTCCCAACACCATCTCCACAGCCATCACAAATATCACCAAAGAACCGGCGACGGCAAACGAGGATATATCGACCTGAAATAACTGCAAAATACCATTGCCGACAAACAGAAAAGCGACAAAGGCAATTAAAGAATATATGGCAGCCTTTATCGGAGAAATCTTCATACCCTTATTCTGAAAATCGATAAAAACCGGCAACAGCCCCGTAACGTCAATAACGGCAAACAACACCATAAAGGCGCTGACTATCTCTTGCAAATCGAAATAAAAAGATGAATTCTCCATAAAGCGACAAAAATTACGGTGATTAGGTTAAATCGTATCGACTACAAAGTTAAGAAAAAAGAAAGAACACAATTCTTTCTAAACAAAGAATTTGATTTTATGTTTATTCGTTAGAGATTTGAAGAATTCTTTATATTTTTGAATTGTTAAAATAAGGAACGTCATGGACAGCATGTATGATGTATTGTTGCAGCTTCCTCTTTTTCAAGGGGTAAGTCGCATGAAAATGTCGGAAATCATAGAAAAGACCCGTTTTCATTTCTTAAAATATCAAGATAATGAAATCATCGCGCATCGAGGAGAAGAGTGTACCCACATGAAATTTATCGTATCGGGCAGTGCCCGGTCGGAGTTAAAAAATATAAGCGGCAAAATACGTGTTTCGGAAACTTTGCACGCACCCAATATATTGTATCCCAACCATCTTTTCGGGCGGAACACCACTTACCCCTGCGAGGTAACCGCCAAAGAAAACTGCGGAATCATGCAGATCGACAAACAATCGTTTGTCAACCTCATTCAACAAAGTCCCATATTCATTATCAACTTGCTGAATATTCTTTCTCGGCATTCACAAAAGAGCCTTGAAACTTTCTTGGCCCTCTCTTCGGGCAATGTCAAGGAAAGGCTGGCATTTTGGATTCTGAGCTTCACGCAACGCAGCGCCACCGACGTACAGATCATCTGCAAACTGAAAGACCTCTATACTTTCTTCGGCGTGCAACGGTCGGTTTTCATGACAGCCCTCAACGAACTGAGCGAGGAAGAAATCATCTCCTACTCTCCACAAGGCATACAGCTACTCAACCGCCATAAGTTGAGCACGATTCTTACTACCGACCCGGAAGATTGACACCATATACCATGCTGGATAATGAAAAAAGCGGAAACCTTTTTAAGGTTTCCGCTTTTTTCATCGGGATATATTTGTATCATTATTTCAGTTTGGCCAAAGCCTCTTTGATACGGAGCAAAGCCTCTTTGAGATTCTCATCGGAGGTAGCGTAAGAGAATCGCAGACACTCGGGGGCACAAAACGCAGCACCACCTACCGTAGCAACATGTCCTTCTTCGAGCAGATACATGGCCAAGTCGGCTGAATTTTCAATCACCTTATCACCGAACTTCTTGCCATAATAATACGATACATCGGGGAAAAGATAGAATGCCCCCTGCGGTACATTCACCTTGAAACCGGGTATCTGACGAGCCAGTTCCACAACCAAATCACGACGACGCTCGAAAGCCCGGCGCATCTCTTCTACACAACTTTGGTCGCCAGAGAAAGCCGCCACAGAAGCCTTTTGCGCAATGGAACTCGGCCCCGAAGTATATTGGCTTTGGAGCTTATTGCAGGCCTTAGCCAGCCACAACGGAGCGGCAACAAACCCGATACGCCAACCGGTCATGGCATAAGCTTTGGAAACACCGTTGATAATAGCGACACGCTCGCGCACATTCTCAAACTGGGCGATGCTTTGATGGCCGCCGATATAATTGATATGCTCGTAGATCTCATCGGCCAAGATAATCACCTGCGGATATTTTGCCAATACATCGGCAAGCGCCTTCAATTCATCGTGCGAATATACGCTACCTGTTGGATTGGAAGGCGAGCAGAGAATTATCGCTTTGGTTTTGGGGGTGATAGCAGCCTCTAATTGTGCAGGAGTTATCTTGAAATCGTTTTCTATACCCGACGGTATGACAACACTCTTTCCTTCGGCGAGCTTCACCATTTCGACATAACTCACCCAGCACGGAGCCGGAATGATAACTTCATCGCCGGGATTTACGATACAAAGTATCGCATTGCATATCGACTGTTTGGCTCCATTGGAAACAACTATCTGCTCGGGTGTGAAATCGAGATTATTCTCATTTTTAAGTTTAGAGCAGATAGCTTTACGCAAATCCATATAACCGGGCACCGGCGAATAAAACGAAAAGTTATCGTCGATGGCTTTCTTGGCAGCGGCCTTGATATGCTCGGGGGTAAAAAAGTCGGGTTCACCCACGCTCAAGTTGATAATATCAATACCTTGCGCTTTTAGTTCGTTGCTTTTCTGCGACATAGCCAGTGTCTCCGACGGAGAAAGGCTTGCCAAACGATCTGATACTTGATTCATCTTTCTAAGTTTTTGAATTGTTCCGGACTGCAAATATATAAAGAATATTCGTTCTATAAAGAATTTTATACCATTTTAGAGAAGAAAACAACAAAAAGATGCCCTCTTTGTAAAATCGAAAACATTTTGTCATTCTCCGAAGATATATTGCCTCATACCGGGCGTCATAACGACCGATACGTCTACCGAATCGACCGCATAGATGAGATATACCTCCATCTCAGGATGCCGAGAGGCAATTTCCATGCTTTTTTCTACTCCCAACACCATAAACGCTGTGGCATAGGCATCGGCCGTCATACAATCGGAGGCCAATACCGTCGCGCTCAACAAGCTATGTTGCACGGGATAACCTGTTGCTGGATTTATCGTATGGGCAACACGACGCCCATCGACGATACGGAAATTCCGATAATTCCCCGATGTAGCCAACGCCGCATCATCGAGCATCACCACCGCATCGATCTCTCCGCCGGCCACATTTCCCTCATCGGGGGTATCGATTCCAACCCTCCAAATCTCGCCCCGCTCGTTCTTTCCTCGGGCAACGACCTCTCCACCGATCTCCACCAAATAATTCTCCACTCCTTTTCCGCGCAAAAACGAAGCGACAACATCGACGGCATATCCTTTGGCTATCGCAGAGAAATTGAGCGTCATACGAGGATCGTCCTTATAGAGACGCCCACCGAGAAGTTCCACGCGTTCCATTCCCACCAGATGCCATAAGCTATCCACAATTTCGGGCGTCATCGGCACACCGTTTTTAAACCCGAACCCCCATGCATTGATCAGTGGAGAAACCGTCGGATCGAATGCTCCCTCGGTATCGCGCCATATCTCTTTGGAACGATTGAATACCCGAGAAAACCACATATCGGCAACCACCGAAGTATCGTTCTGGTTAAATCGTGAAATAATCGAGGTCGGATTAAAAGGGGAAAGAGAGGCATCGAACCGCCGCAACTCTTCCTCGATTTGCGATTGATAGTCTTCTTCGGACTGATAGACGATATGATATAGCGTATTGAAAACAACCCCTTCATTGTGCCGATATACCATACCCGCAGGAGTACCGCACTGCCGCCAAACAGCAATACCCGCAAAAACCGACACGAACAATACGCAAGCCAGCCACCCTCTCTTATTTCTCATATGTTTTCCTATTTCTGATTGAACATCGGCCTGTCATCAATCCGCTTTCACGGGAACTTCCGCAAACACGTATCAGAACGACAGCACATGAACAAAGATACAAAGAAGGCCGTGATTTCAAAAAGTTTCACGGCCTTCTTTTTTCATAATCAAGGTTTATGTCATATCGATCAGAAATGCCCGTATCCCCGCGGACCTCGGGGGCCGGGTCGAGGACCGCCGCCCTCTCCGCCTTTGCCTCCGATCGTGTTGAACTGATAGGCAAAGTAAAGCATACAATAGCTTCCGAGCGAATTGGTTTCCTGATCCTGAATATACGAGCTGGTTACCGAACGACGGATACTGGTATTTTGTTGAAGTATGTCGTACACTTTAAACCGCACGGTAGCATTTTTCTTTTCCAAGAACGAATAAGCCACCGAAGCATTCCACATGACCCGATGCTGGTCATACCCCTCGGCATACCCCGATGTGCCCCGATAACGGCAATCCGTACCTATCGAAACACCGCAAGGAAGAAACCAATCGACTTCGGCCCGCGCACCGAAATTCATCGTCGACTGGTTATTGTCGGTCTGCATAGTATTTTTCACATACGAGTAAGAATAATTTCCGCCTATGCTCGCATTGAACAGCTCCGACGAGTACCGCAACGACAGATTTTCGCTGATCTCGTAATTCCGGGAAATATTCTTTACGCTCGTCTCATCATGATTCAACGACACGAAACCCACCTCATTTTCATAACCGAAATTGGTATTGGTATTGAAACTGAATTTCTTGTTGCGTTTGAACGGCATGTTATAAAATACCCACAAAGAAGCGTTCCACTCGCCATTGACATTCACCGGAGTACGGGTACGACCTCCGTCGGGATTATATATCGTCTTCTCCACGATACCGTTTTGCGTCGCACGACCGTCAATACCGATAGAAAAAGACTGATAGGTATCGACGTTATAAGAGTTGTACCGCAACCACACTCGATGACTGAACTCCGATTTCAGGTCGGGATTACCGATATATATGTTCAGCGGGTTGGTAATATCGGGGGTCGCCTGTAATTGCCGTGCCGACGGTTGCGACGTATTACCGTGATAATTCAGGCGGAGGTTTTTATGTTTCGTAATACGGTAACGCAACCGCAAAGTCGGCGAAAAATTGAGCGAATTTTGAGTGATGTCATTCGCAGTATTGCGACCGAAAAGATAACGGGTCTCGCGCTTCTGATGTTCGAGATTGATACCCACGTTAAAATTCATTTTGGTATACACGCCCCGCAAAGAAACTTCACCCCGATGGGTCTGATACCGGCTGCGCGAAACGTTGCTGTAATTTTCATCGGCGACAGGCAAACCCAAAGAATCGAGCTCGACATATTCTCCGTTTTCGTCTATATTATAGGTATAGGCATCGGAATTGCTGTTGTTGTAACGGTACTGATATACAAAATTCAAGTAGTAATGATCCGACAACGGTTCCACATAAGTAACCCGTGCGTTATAAGAAGCTCCTGATCGGATATTATCGTCTTTTTGCAAACGGACGGAATCGCGTATGCCGGTACGATAGAAATTCAACACATCGTTGGACGTGCCATTTTCTTCATTGCGGTTAGTGCTATAATTGAAACTGAAACTGAGCCGACGACGAGGATCGCTTTTAAATGCCCGGCTGAAACTTAACCGACCCGACAAATTATATCCGTGAGCATCGCTCTGCGAGAGAGAACGCTGATCGTTGACACTGTCGCGATCGGCCAATTCGGAATCACGGTATCCGCCCATCGTCTCGGAATAGCTATTGTTTTCGAAATGCGACTTGTTAAATCCGAAACGCGGCATAAACTCCAACGTCGTCAACGTATCGATTTCCCAACGCATACGGAAATTCATACTGAAATTATGGCCGCGATTGATATTTTCCCCATTGCGATTCACAAAAGAAGAACTGTCGTTGGTCAAGAAATTCTGTTGTTCGCTGCGACTCTTGTAATAACGGTCGCTGCCCATATAACCCACATCACCACCTATACGAAGCGTCTTGGACTCATTTCCTACATTGAAATTTCCACCCAACATTCCGGCACTTCCTGTACCGCGATTTCCCCCGGTCATCATGCGGCTACTACCCGAAAACATCGATGCACCCAAATCTGTCGCCCCTTGATTATTCGTATTATTGAGACTCCCGAGAACAGAGTACTGGTTGTTCTCGACAAAACGGTTGGCCATGGCATTGACTTCATACATACCGTCGAATTCGTTCATTTGAGTTCCTCCACCGGCCTGTGCTACTCCGAACCAACCTTGTTTCATACCTTTTTTTACGGTAAGATTTATCACCGTCTCCTCCTCGCCATCATCGACCCCCGAGAAACGCGCTTCATCAGATTTGCGGTCTACAACTTGTATCTTCTCGACCATATTAGCCGGCAAGTTTTTGGAAGCGATTTTGGGATCATCGGTAAAGAACTCTTCCCCGTCGATAAGAATCTTTTTCACCTCTTTTCCCTGTACGGTAATCTTTCCATCTTCATCAACTTCCACACCGGGCAATTTCTTAAACATATCTTCGACGACAGCGTTCGGTTGCGTCTTATACGAGTCGGCATTATATTCAAGCGTATCTTCCTTTGCGACTATCGGCGGAACAACAGCCGAAACAACAGCCTCACCCAGCAATACAGCATCGGGCTCCATCTTTATGGAACCAAGAGCGACCGAGGGTTGTACCCTTAGCAATTTCGCCGGCTTATATACTCCTTTGTAACCTAAGAAAGAAATATTTACCAGATATTCTCCACGTTTCAGATTTTTTATGATAAACTTTCCGTTATCATCGGTCATCGTACCCGTACCCGCAACCAAAGAGCTGTCGGCAGCAGCCAACAATCGCACGGAGACGGCCACCATCGGCTCGTTCTTTTCATCAAAAACCTGCCCCGATATAAAATATTCCGACTGATTATCGGCCTCTTGCGGTCTGTTCTCAGCAGGCCGCATAGGCGGCCGTCCGTAAAATTGAGCAAAACCCGATATTCCCCACAACAGAAATAGGCCGAGAAAAATATATTTTTTCATTCGTCTTTTGATTCTTTATTTATGTATAAGAGTTTTGTTGCTTTGACTCAGGCAGCCGCCGAAGGTTTAATTCATCACTCCGTTTTTATTTCGCTTTAACAGAATGTAACACCTGCGAATATTCCATACCGACCCGATATTGTATATAGCCCGACAAAAGTAATTACTTAGACGCCACAGCAGACAAGCGGGTTACAGCAGAAAATATTTTTTAAGAATATGGTAAATCCTTTAACCCACGATTTGACAATAAAATTTTCTTGAAACCCAAATGACAAATCGACAGGAGGAAAAGAGAAATCGAAAAAAGAATTTAATCCTAATATTTTATCGTATATTTGCCCGGCAAAAAAACCAGTCGACGTTATGAAAGACCTGTTCAAGTTATTGTTAAGATTTGTCCCTCCCTATAAAAGATACTTGATACTCAATATTCTCTTCAACCTTCTATCGACATTGTTGAGTATTTTCTCGTTCATGCTAATTATTCCCATACTGGAAATACTTTTTAAGACAAGCGAGGCGACCTATACTTTTATTCCCTGGAATGAAGGCGACCTAAAAGATATTGTCATTAATAATTTTTATTGGTTTGTAGCCGAGCAAATCAAAACCAACGGTGCCATTTGGACCCTCATGTTATTAGGCGTATGGCTCATCGTCATGACCTTTGCCAAAACCATGACTGCATACCTGAGTTCGGCCTGCATCATACCTTTGCGCGGAGGTGTGGTACGAGACATTCGCAACTTTGTATACCGCAAGGTGGTAAGCCTGCCGATCGGCTTTTTCACAAGCGAGCGTAAGGGCGACATCATGTCCCGAATGACCGGAGACGTGGCCGAAGTGGAAAATTCGATCATGACCTCGCTCGACATGATATTCAAAAACCCGATCATGATCATCAGCTACCTCACCACGATGTTTATCCTCAGCTGGCAGCTTACGCTTTTCGTGCTGGTACTATTGCCGCTGGCCGGCTTTGTCATGGGACGGGTGGGTAAGTCATTGAAGCGTAAATCACTCGATGCCCAGCAACAATGGGGTGGCCTGATGGCCCAAATCGAAGAGACCCTCGGCGGGTTGCGCATCATCAAGGCCTTCAACGCCGAAAACCGTATCTGTCAGCGTTTCGCTGCGATAAATGACAAATTCTACCGTACGACCAACCGGATAGGACGCCGGCAAGCATTGGCACACCCCATGAGCGAATTTCTGGGTACTACGACCATCGCCATCGTCCTGTGGTTTGGCGGCGCACTTATATTGAAAGGAAACAGCGTCATCAACGCCGGGGAATTCATCTATTACCTTATCATCTTTTACAGCATTATCAATCCTGCCAAAGACCTTACTAAAGCGGCTTATACCATACAGCGCGGTCTCGCGGCCATGGAGCGTGTCGACAAGATACTCTCGACCGAAAATCCCATAAAGAACCCCGAGAACCCGGTAAGCAACGTCGCCTTGAACCACTCGATCGAATACCGGGACATTTGGTTCAAATACAATGAAGACTGGATCATCAAGGGAGTGAATCTCTCCATCAAGAAAGGGCAGACAGTCGCTCTCGTCGGACAATCGGGGTCGGGCAAATCGACTATGGCCGACCTTCTACCCCGTTTCTATGATGTAAACAAGGGAGGGATATACATCGACGGCATCGATATCAAAGACATGAAAGTATTCGACCTGCGGTCGATGATGGGAAACGTCAATCAAGAAGCCATTCTTTTCAACGATACCTTCTACAACAATATCACATTCGGTGTTACCGACGCCACAAAAGAACAAGTCGAAGAAGCCGCCCGCATAGCCAATGCACACGACTTCATCATGGCTACGGAAAACGGGTACGACACCTCTATCGGCGACCGGGGGTGCCGTCTCTCGGGAGGGCAACGCCAGCGCATAAGCATCGCCCGCGCCATACTCAAAAACCCGCCTATCCTTATCCTCGACGAAGCGACATCGGCCCTCGACACCGAATCGGAACGCTTGGTGCAGGAAGCTCTCGAAAACCTAATGAAAAACCGCACGACACTGGTCATTGCGCACCGCTTGTCAACTATCAAAGATGCCGACCTCATCTGTGTCATGCACGATGGCGAAATCGTAGAATCGGGTCGACACGAAGAGTTGATAAAGCTCAACGGCTATTACAAACATCTCGTCGACATGCAACAATTCTGATTTTTCTTATGAGATACCCAAACCGCATATTGCCCCTCGGAAGCCTGCTTGCCGCCTTTCTGATCCTTATCCTGCCGGGCATACGCGAAATAGAATATCTCATACCTACCGGCAGTCATGCCGAGACATCGATACCGGCGACTTCTCAAAAAGAAGGCGATTCCCCCCAAAACGGGAAATCGTGTTTCATCGATGTTCCCGGAGAATCTCAGCCGTTTATTCTGCAACAGAACCCTCCCCTGCACGTATGCGGCAGCGAAGTACGACAACACACCACAACCCCGACAGATCTGCAAAGCCGGCATATATTACTATTCCGCACGTTCTATAAAAAGTTACATACAGAACAAATCATCAGACAGGCATTGCTGCATACCGACGGATATTTCTTTTATATGCTCTGCCGAATGCTCATGTAGCAGAGCCTCTTTTTCTCTCCTATATCAAAAATATCGATACTGTATTTCGGTGACGATCTTCTGTCGCCGAAATACAGTATATGATAACGCGGAAGAAAATCAATTTTTCCGGCTCTTATAAAATCCATCATTTATCAAATAATCATATATATACACTATGGAAACTTCTCAAAAAAACAACTATAAAAACGAACATATCGCCTCGAAAAAGGCTCTCTCCGCTACCGGTATCGTTACCCTCATTGTCGCTGCCGTTTCTTTCTACGTAGGATCTCTTTTCGGGGAAAACTCCGTTTTGAACATGAGCCTATTCATTTTGGGCATTGCATTAGGAATTTTCGGATTTATAAAAATCTTCATGGGGGAAAAAGTGTTTTACCACAAAGAAACCGGAACAAAGTTGCGATTTAAGCGTCTCACATTCAGCAAAAATGAGAGAAATCGTTTGGAAAAGATTCTCCAAGAAAAAAATTTCGAACAAATCGGTTCGATAGCTCTCGGAGAAAACAAGTCCTCGGATATTCGCCTCGACATATACATCAGCACAGACAAGCAATACGCCTCGGCTCAAATCATGGAATTTATCCCGTTCGAGTATCAAGCAATAGGACGTGCCGCAGAATATGAGGGGCACGACGCCGAATGCTTGGCCGAAGCTGTGGCATAACGTTTTCCACACAAATCGAGATAGGTGATTCCCCATAAATTTCAGGGGTATCACCTATTTTTATAAGGGAGTTTGTAAAATAATGCTAATACAAAAAATTTATATGTTAAACTATACAATATATATAAAGAAATAGTTTTTACTTTGCGCGTTGTTTAATAGGGTGAAAATTAGTCAAAAAAATAGGATCATTCTTTTTTAGCATATTTAGCATTATGAAAAAACTTCTTATTCCCTGCTGTCTCGTTCTGTTGGCCGGTTGTGTAGATAAAGACTACGACAAAGAGATCGACATGAATGTAACGATTGCTGAAAACGGAATCACGCTTCCGGTCGGAGAAACCGATAAATTCACACTATCGAAATTAATTGATACCGACGATAATTTGAAAATCAACGGCGATAGCATTTATTACATCTCCGAATCGACCGACTCCAAGACCGAATTTGCCGCTATGAAAAGCGTTATCATAGACCAAAGCAACGGTTTGGCACCGGAGATCGAACCGACCGAAATCGCTATTCCGGAAGAGCTGGAACAAGCCATCGAATCAGGTATACCCTACGAAGGATCTATTCCTCTCACCTTATCGGCCGATGTACCCATCAACCCGTCCCAGTTGAAAGTATCAAAAGATATAGAGAGAATCGACACGATCATGTTCGACTCTCCCAAACAAGCAACACTTACATTTACTACCGAATTATTTGAAGATCAAGGCCCGGCAGAATTTTCCCTTCTCTTATCAGATATGAAGGTAACTCTGCCACAAATGCTGATTCTTTCTAACACAGATAAAATCGGAGATGCGGTATTGGAAGAAACCGACGATATGGGTAATCCTCTCGTTGTCAGGGATCATATTCTCTATGTTCCTTCCAAAAATGCCGAAAACGGTATATTCTCTATAACGCTCAATATCTACGGATTATGTGCAGGAAAAATACGTCCCGATGGAACCAACAACTTCCAGCTTACTCCGAGTACCGATGACGAAAATATTCTCGACATCATCGACAATGAATTTGTTCTCAATGGCGACGCGTCGGTACAATTGGCACTGAAAGGCCCGGGAACCACTCTTGCCGCACAAACCCAAGTAAGAACCGACTTCATAATCGAGGAACTCGAAATCACACGGGTGGCTGGTCTCATAGACGCCTCGGCCGATGAGTCTTTCTCGATAGAAATAGGCTCGATGCCCGACTTCCTAAGCGGAAACGACATCAGCCTCGATCTGAGCAATCCGTTCATCAAACTCAATGCAGCCAACCCCATGGGTATTCCGGTAAAAGCCGTACTCTCCATCGATCCCAAAAACGACAAGGGAGTAAGCCTGAATCCCGAGCCTATTGTGGTCGATACGATCTTCATCAAACAAGCCTCTTACAGCGAATCGGAAAATCGCATGATTCCCAGCGAAAACCATATCTACATTTCGCAACGGGAACCGACCAACGACTGGGTCGACGCCGAGAAAAAAACATTCTGGCTGAACGATACGCTTTACACATGGGCACAAGGCAACCTTCCAGGATTGCTCGACACACAGATTCCGTCATCTCTCGACGCAACCATTTCGGCAAGTACAGATAAAAGCATCGAACACATCGCCCTACTCAATAATCAGCCCAATGATGTAACTGTCGATTGCAATATTACAGTTCCCATGGAATTCGGAGAGAATTTCGCCATCAATTTCTCTGAAATAGAAGGTGGACTCGACGATATATTCAGCGACGTATCGGTACAAGAAGCCGCCATTATCGCCAGCTACACGACAACCCTACCTCTGGATTTGGAATTTACGATAAATCCCCTCCAAGAAATTTCGGCCGAGGAATATAACCGTCTCCCATCCGACGAAAAACTTCTCGACGACGATGACGAAGAATATCCCGAATATTACCGCATTCTCAAAAATGTAGGTTTCGAAATACTCAACGCCGACCAAAACGGGAAAGGTATCATCACCGGAACGACCGACATGAGCCTCGTAGACCCGGCTCCCTCGATGGGAAAAATCGTTATACGTCTTACCGAAAAAGAAAAGGACGCATTGAAATCTCTCACACACCTGCAATACAGCGTAGCCGGGAATCTGACCAAAGGACTCGAAAGCGGAGCGCTGCGCAGTACACAATATCTGCAAATGAAACTGAGTGCAAAAATCGCCAAAATTGAAGTCGATATTGATTCTTTATAATAAACTGAACCGAAGACCAAAATAAGGATAATATGAAATCTTATATAAAATATATATTGACGATAGGGTTGTTCAGCGTTATTATCGCCGGAGCATCGGCTCAACCCCTACAAAGCGCCTACTTTCTCGAACGTGCGCCACTGCGCCATCAACTCAACCCTGCATTGATTCCCGAAAGAGGCTACTTCACCATACCGGGATTAGGAAATATCTCGTTCAACGTCAGCTCCGACTTGAACTACACGACTTTTATCTACCCTTCCGACGGAGATAAACTCAATACTTTCCTCAGCTCGGCCGTCTCTGCCGAGGAATTCGACAAAAAGATACGGAACAGCAATGCGCTCAACGCTAATATCGGCCTGTCCATTCTCTCTTTTGGATTTCATAAATGGAACGGGTTCAATACTTTCGATATTTCATTGCACAGCAATATATCGTTTTCGTTGCCCGGAGACTTATTCCGCTTTCTGAAAAACGGCAGTGAAGGAAACGTAACGCAGTATGACCTGAAAGACGTATCGGCCAATGCCAATGCTTATGTCGAAGTCGCTTTGGGGCACGCCCATCGCATCAACGACCAATGGACAGTCGGTGCCAAAGTTAAAGCCTTGTTGGGTGGAGCACAGGCCGATGCTCACTTTGAAAAACTGACTCTCACAATGGCCGAAGACCAGTGGAAAATAGAAAGCTACGGAGTGGCCGACCTTTCGCTTGCCGGAGCTACCCTCGAAACCGATGCGGAGACCGGAGAAATTACCGGATTCGATTATGACACCAATGGTATCGGTCTGGCCGGAGGCGGAGCCGGTATCGACCTCGGTGTTACCTATACCCCTATTGAAAACCTTATTGTGTCGATGGCCATCACCAACATCGGGTTTATCTCATGGAACAAAAACCTGAAAGGAGTTACTCCCGAAGGAGAAGTCATCTACGATGGATTCACGGGAATAGGTAGCGATGACTATACCGACGAACATGGAGAATCGCAAAATGTATTCGACGATCAGGTCGACGACCTGACCGATGACCTCGAAGCTCTCTTCAAATTCAATGAAGGGAAAGCGGCATCGAAACGGACGACGTGGCTTGCCCCTACACTCACCGTAGGCGCAGAATACCAACTTCTCAAAAACCATATCTCAGTGGGCGTTCTTTCGACAACCCGCTTTTACAGCAACAACACCCATACATCACTCATGGGAAGTGTCAATTTCAAACCGCTCCGTTGGCTGATGCTCGGCGTAAACGGTACGGTATCGAACTTGGCCAACTCATTCGGGGCCGTGCTCAACTTTGGCCCGCTTTTCATCGGAGCCGATATATCGACCATGCGTGTAACCCCCGACTACATACCGCTGGGAGACTTAGCTGCCAATATCAACTTCGGTATTTCTGTTCCGTTAGGAAAAGATCCGAAGCTGAAAAAGCATAAAGTATATAACAGCGTTCCCGAAAATTTATAAAAAAATTTTCCACACGCCATACAAAAAACCTCTGTAAGATTTTACAGAGGTTTTTTATTTCAGCTCGAAGAAAAATACTTATTGAGATTCCTAAAAGAAGAGGATTCCATATAGACCGGGCATAAATTCTTCCCGAAATAAGGTGCTGTAAGAGAGTTTTACCCGAGGAAGAGCAGACAATACCCCCAGCGAAATACTTCTTCATGACGGGAGGATATTCGGATACCTCCCTTCTCCGCCATAAACCTTTTATCTTTATCTCCCTTTGAGGCGATAAATACAAAGCCCCGCCTTTAACAAGGCGGGGCTTTGTATAGATGTCCATCGGAGAACCTTAGACTCTCTTTTCTTTGATGCGGGCTTTTTTACCGGTAAGATCACGCAAATAATACAATTTGGCGCGACGTACTTTACCCACTTTATTTACAGTGATGCTGTCGATAAACGGCGATTCGATGGGGAAGATACGTTCCACACCTACGTTATCAGACATTTTGCGTACTGTAAAACGCTTTTTCTCACCGCAACCCGAGATACGGATAACGACACCGCGATACTGCTGTATACGCTCTTTGTTACCCTCTTTGATGCGGTAGGCTACCGTTACGGTATCACCGCTCTTGAACGAGGGGTGCTCTTTGCCCGTAGCAAATGCCTCTTCTGCAACTTTAATCAAGTCCATTTTTAATAGCTATTTAAAATGTTTGTATTGAAACGTAATGTAAACAGGTAACACTTTTCCCTGCCAGAGATTACGAAAAGCGGGGCAAAGTAACGACTTTTTTACGGTATAACCAAATGTAAACGTGGTTTTTTAGACATTTCGGAGAGTTTTGTTCCTCCGACGTCCGGGAATCGAAGCGACTAATAAATGTTAATCACGCAGAAGTAGAATTTTTTCGAAGCAAAGTTTCGTATTTTCGCTAATAACTTTTTGTAACCATGACAATGTATTTGCTCAAACCATACCTTTATCTCTTTTTGCTCTTTTGCGCTATATCCGTCGGGATAAAGGCCCAGAAAAAAGAACTGCTGATTATTCATACGAATGATGTCCACAGCCAAATAGAGCCGACCGCTACCGACGACTCCCAACCCGACATGGGCGGGACTTTACGCCGACAAGTTGTCATCGACAGCTTGCGCAATACGGGGAAAGCCGTCTTACTGATTGACGCGGGCGATGCCGTGCAGGGAACACCATACTTCACCACTTATCGCGGAAAAGCCGAAATCGCACTTATGAACCGACTAAAATACGATTTTATCACACCGGGAAACCATGAATTCGACAACGGTACAGCCTCGCTTGCAACGATGTACAAAGATGCCACACCTGTCATCGTCAACTGCAATTACGACGTATCGAATACTCCGTTAAAAAGATATTTCACTCCCGGTGTCATCAAAGAAATCGGCGGCTGGAAAGTCGGCATAACAGGTGTAGGCGTCGCGCTAAAAACATCGGTCGACCCCGAAAAAGTTACGGGAATCATCTGCCGCGATGCCATCGTATCGGCTACCCGCACGGCCGACAGTCTGAAACGTTGCGGGGCGGAAATCGTCGTCCTTCTCTCACATCTGGGGATAGAAGGAGATAAAGAGCTCGCCCGAAAAAGCTGCGGGATAGACATCATCGCCGGTGGACACTCCCATACCCTACTCCCGACACCCATTCCCGTCATCAACAAACAGCAAGACACCGTATGGATAGGGCAAACAGGAAAAAGAGGGCTTTATGTAGGGGTCATCGAGTGTAAAGGCGATACCCGCAGAGGATATACCATAGATCTGTCATCGCGCTACGACAACCGTATCGATTCCGTAACGGCAGCACTCATCGACTCCTATCGGATACCTATGCAAAAAACGACCGGTGAAGTCATCGGCAACGCGCTCAGGCCAATGACCATAGGACGACCGCAAAGTCCTCTCTCCAACTTTACCGCCGACGTTCTTGTGCAACAAGCCCGTAAGGAAGGGATACCTTGCGACTTCGGGCTTATCAACATAGGAGCGATACGTTGCGATATTGCCCGGGGAGCTGTTACGAAAGGCGATATCCTATCGTGCTATCCCTTCGACAACTACATCTGCCATATCAGTTTGCCGGGCCGGGAAGTAAAACGCCTCTTTCGCATCATAGCTTCCCGAGGAGGAGAGGGCATCAGCCGGGAAGTCGAACTTACGCTCTCGCCGGACAGAAAGATAAAACGACTTGCGATCGGAGGGAAAAAAATAAAACCTCGCCGGATCTACCACATCACCACCATAGATTTTACGGCAAACGGCGGAGATGAAATGACTCCGCTCACCCGACACCGCAAACGCATCGATACGAAGACACGTCTCTGCGACCTGATGACAGCAGCCTTTGGAGAAACAACCATACGGGAAGGGGGTGTCTCCGCATCGACCGACAGAAGAATTATCTACAAATAACCCTATAAAACCGCATCGACATGAAGAAAAAAATCGTTCTTATACTCTTGTTGGGGCTGGTGTTTCTTATCCCGACACAAGCCGGACAAATACCCCGCTTACTGCGGGAAACCGACGAAACGGAGATGAACCGGTGGGTCGACTCGGTCATGCAACGGCTTACGATACCCGAACGCATCGGGCAACTGTTTGTCATCGGGGTCGAAAACAATCCGAGCGACCGCAACAAAGATCTCCTTAAATCACTTATCGAACAATGCCATGTGGGAGGGCTTCTTTTCTCGAAAGGTACAGCAGAGAACCAAGCAACCCTCACCAATATGGCGCAAGCACTCTCCCGTGTACCCCTGATGATTACGATGGACGGAGAATGGGGTCTCGCCATGCGTCTGAAAGAGACACCCTCTTTTCCTAAAAACATGACATTGGGAGCCGTCTCCGACGACTCGCTTATCTATGTTTACGGCCGGGAAATGGGTCGCGCCTGCCGCCGTATGGGAATACAAGTCAATTTCGCCCCGGTACTCGACATAAACAGTAATCCGCAAAATCCCGTCATCGGAAACCGTTCTTTCGGCGAGAATCCCGACAATGTGAGCCGCAAGGCAAGACTCTATGCACAAGGGCTCGAAGACGAAGGGATCATGGCCGTAGGCAAGCATTTTCCGGGACACGGCGATACGCACGAAGATTCGCATTTCACGCTCCCCTCGGTCCTTCGCAACCGCGCACAACTCGACTCCTGCGAATTGTCGGCATTCTCCCGGTACATCAATGCCGGATTTTCGGGACTCATGGTAGGGCATCTCTTTGTTCCTGCCCTCGACACCACGAGCGACCGACCGTCTTCCCTATCACCCGACATCGTTACAGGACTTTTACAGGAAGAAATGGGTTTTGAAGGGCTGGTTTTTACCGACGCCCTCGAAATGAAAGGCGCCGGCTCAAAAACACCCGCACTCGACGCCCTGCTGGCGGGAAACGATATTTTATTGAAACCGTTGAAGCCGAAAGAACAATTCGAGCAAATCGTAAAAAGCTATAACGAGGGAACTCTCTCCCAAGAGATAATCGACAGACACTGCCGCAAGGTCCTGCAATATAAGTATATACTCGGGCTGGACACTTGTCGTGAAGTAGGCATCGACTCCCTAACGGAAGACTTGAACAGTCTCGAAGCCCGGACTATCATTCGGCAACTTTCGTCACAAGCCGTTACCGTCCTCGAAAACAAAGAAGAAATACTGCCTTTTACGCATCTCGACAAAAAACGATTCGGTGTCATCTCTGTCGGCAAGCAAAACGCACAACCATTCGTAAAACGACTGCAAGAGTATGCTCCGATAGAGAATATAAGTCGCCTCAATACCCAATCGACCGACAAAGAAATAAAGGGTATCGTAGACGTCATCTCTCACAGCACGCAGACGATCATCGCCATCTTCTCCGATAAAAAAGAAGAGATACAATTGGCCGAAAAAATCCTTAAAAAAGCAACCGGTAAAGTCCTTGTTTTCTTTACTTCTCCTTATAGTATCCCGAAATACGAAGAGCTCACCGCCGAGGCCGAAGCCATAATCGTCGCCTATGAAAACAATCCCGTCATGCAAGAGTGTGCCGCCGAAGTTCTTTTCGGAGGAACTTCCGCCGACGGAAAACTTCCCGTAAGTACAGGAAAATATCCGCAAGGAAGCGGTATCTTTATCCCGGAATGCCGGCTGGGGCACGCATTTCCCGAAGAGGTCGATATGGACAGCCGCATTCTTTCCCGCATCGACAGTATTGTACAAGAAGGTATAGACAGCATGGCATTCCCGGGTTGCCAAATCATCATCACCCGTCATAAAAAAATCATCTACGACCGTGCTTTCGGATATTTCGACTACGAAAAAAAACACCCCGTAAGCACAAACGATCTTTACGACCTCGCTTCCATCACCAAAGCAATGGGCACTTTACCGGCCATCATGTGGCTCAACGACCATGAACAGGTAAGCCTGAATGCCCCACTTTGTTTTTATCTGCCCGAAATGCGGGATTACGGATTATCGGCCATTACCTTGCGGCAAACCCTGATGCACGAAAGCGGATTACCGGCCGGAATCTCCTTACGGCGGTTACTCATCGACCCCGATAGTTACTCGGCACCGTTACTAAAACGGGGACGGGACAGCGAATATCCGATACAAGTCGACAAAGACTGGTTCGTACAAAAAGACTGCCGATTGAAACCCTGGCTCTTTCACAACAAGACAAGCCGCTCTTACCCCTTGCACATCGCCGAGGAACTATACGCCTCGCCTTCACTCCCCGATAGCATTTGGCATAAAATACTATCCGTCTCTAAGTCGGACAGGCGGTACAGGTACAGCGACTTGAATTTCGTCATTCTGCAAAAACTGACCGAACGTGTTTCCGGCGAGCCTCTCGACCGATTTATAGACCGAAGACTCCTGCAACCCATCGGGGCTTATCACACGACTTTCCGTCCCAGAGAGAAATTTCCTATCTCTGATATAGCGCCTACCGAGAACGACCGTCTTTTCAGGCAGCAACTCGTCGTAGGATATCCCCATGACGAACTGGCTTGTTTCATGGGCGGGGTCAGCGGGAATGCCGGGTTATTCTCCAATGCCCGAGACATGGCAAAAATTCTGCAAATGTTACAGAACAACGGGACATACGGGCTCGAAGATTATTTCGAACCGACGACGGTTCTGCGTTTTACAACCGACAAAAGCAGTTTGAGCCGCCGTGGCCTCGGTTTTGACAAACCCGATACCGACACGCCGGCAAAAAGTCCGACCTGCGAAGAAGCCCCCCAATCGGTTTACGGACACACCGGCTACACCGGCACGGCATTTTGGGTCGACCCCGACAACGATATCATCTACATATTTCTCAGTAACCGGGTATATCCTCACCGATGGAACACCCGACTTTTCGATATGAATATCCGCACCCGCATACAATCGGTAATTTATCAATCGCTCCTGCCGACTCCCTGTACCGTTCAATAACTCTCATCGGCCGGCTGCCCGTAACTGCAAAACACTGTCAACCACTCATCGACCTGCCGGGTAGCTCCGTCGAGATTCCCGGCTTCGGCAAAATGCCCTTCGGGAATAAAAAAGACTTCGACCGGAGAAATAATACGCACACATACCGGCGCGAATATCCGTCTCAATGCCGGAGCAATACTTACCGACAACGGTACCGATGTGCTCACCGGAACTACCGTCCGTCCCGAAAACGTCCAAACGCCGATTTTTGTAAAAAACTTATGCCACTCGCAGGGAAGAAACATATCGCTCCAATATGACGAAACCAACATCAACACTTCATACGACCGCAACCACCCGACAGAAACGTCCGATACCGGTCGTACATGCTCTTGCGACAAGGGCAATCTCGAAACAAGTATCGAAACAATATCCACTCCACGCGCAGACGAATCATAAACCACACCTACTTTTTCTTTCATATCCCGACATCTTAAACAGTTGTTTCTTAGGAACATCACTCATCACAAAATTGTTTAGCCGGGAGATTACTTATAATAACATCTCGAAACAAAAAAGCGGGAACGCTCGCAACGTTCCCGCTCGATAGTCCCTCCTATCAGATTTTTTCTATGTATATTCATTTCCGAAACGGGTCTTGGCATCATTGACAAACTGGCGTATACGCTGCTCCTCGCTCTTACGGCAGATGAGCAACACATTCTCAGAGTCAGTAACGATGTAATCTTGCAAACCATCGAGAATAACCAGTTTTTTTTCCGAAGTCGACACGATGTTTCTATGACTGTCGTAACATGTGGCACGCCCGTGCAACACCACATTCTCACAGGTATCTTTCTGTGACAACGCATATAAAGAGCCCCATGTACCCACATCGCTCCACCCGAAGTCGGTACAAAGGACATACACATTGGTCGCTTTTTCCATTATACCTACATCGATCGAGATATTGGGACAGGCCGCCAACTGTTTCTGTACGACCTGTTCGCTCCCGGGACGGCCGAAACTATCTGAGCAAGCCTCGAAACGGATAGAAACCTCTGGCAAATACTGCTTGATCGCCTCGATAATCGACCCGGCTTTCCAAATGAAAATACCCGTATTCCAAAAAAACTCACCGCTGTCGACAAAAACTTGGGCCAGCTCGCGATTGGGCTTCTCGGTAAATGTTTTTACCGACCGGATAGCACCTTTCGACTCGTCGCCGATCTGGATATATCCATATCCCGTCTCTGCCCGTGTAGGCTTCACGCCCAAAGTAAGCAGAGAGGGAAGTTCCTCTACAAAATCCATTCCTTGCAATATGGCATCACGGAACACTTCTTCCCGTAGAATCAGATGGTCGGCCGGAGAGACGATCATCGTGGCATCGGGATCGATGGCCCGGATATGGTAAGCCGCCCATGCCACGCACGGAGCCGTATTGCGTCGCTGTACCTCGGCCAAAATACGTTCACGGGGCACTTCGGGCAACTGCTCCATCACCAAATCGACATACTGCTCATGCGTAGAAATAAAGATATTCTCACGAGGCACTACCGTTGCAAAACGGTCATAAGCCATTCGCAACAGCGAACGCCCCATGCCAAAAAGATCAAGAAACTGCTTAGGCCGGTCGGCACGGCTGAACGGCCAAAAACGACTGCCAACCCCACCAGCCATAATCACACAATATCGATTCTTTCCCATACCAGAAATTTATATCAAAGTTGATACGGCTAATATACTACTTTATTTTTGCACCCTCTCCCGCAGAAAGAATTTTTTTGGTAAAAAAACAACCTTTTCGATAGATCGTACACCCTATTTTCCCGGCAAAAAATATCGGTAACAAACTTATATCGCACAATACACATCATAATCGGCAGCTTTTCCGGATACAAATACATATCCGCCTCGACAAGAAAAGCAAAACAACCAACCAAAAACTGAGAGATAACCGACCGGCCTCCCCGGAAAAATAAAAGCGAGAAATAAAAAAACGCAAAAACATTTGCAGATTATAAAAGAATCATTACCTTTGCATCGCTTTACCGCGCCCAGATGGCGGAATCGGTAGACGCGCTGGTCTCAAACACCAGTGGATTCACTTCCATGCCGGTTCGATCCCGGCTCTGGGTACAACAATAAAAAAACAAAGCACCGATAAATTGGTGCTTTGTTTTTTTATTTTCATTCGGACTGCTTCAATACATTCCAAACAAAATCTTATTTCTTAAAAAACTTCGGTCAATCAAGCATATACAGCCATCATGCCGAGAGATGTTCGATAAGCACCTTCACTCCGATGGCAAAGAGTATGATTCCCCCTAAAAGGTCGGCATGGATCTTTTTGGCGTAACGACCACACCGGACTCCCAAAAACACTCCGACAAGAGACATGATGAACGAAACCAATCCGATTACCGCCAAAGGGTACGATAAATCACTCCAATCGTTCATACCCATACATACAAACGAAATACCGACGGCCAAAGCGTCGATACTGGTAGCAACTGCCATAGCCAAAATCACTTTGAGGCTGGCCGGATTGAAATGTTTCTCTTCCTCATCCTTGAACGATTCCATGATCATGCGTATGCCCAAAAAGCCGAGAATGGCAAAAGCGATCCAATGGTCGACGCTCTCTATCAGGTAACGAAAATAACGAGTCCCCAACCAACCGAAAAACGGATTGAGAGCCTGAAAAAGTCCGAAAAAGAACGCCATTAAAAGCATAGGCTTCCACCGGACCCGTCCCCAAATGATGCCGCTTGTTATCGAAACAGCGAAGCAATCCATCGACAACCCCAAAGCCAAAGCCCAAGTTTCAATTCCAGTCATAATGTGTCAATAATGCAGTGTATCTGACCGACAGGCATTCGGTCGAAAAAAATCTGCCGACATTCTTTCGGCAAAGCGAGACAAAGGTAATCGATTCCAGGTTATGCTTGCAACTTTTTCTGAGGCAGAATACACTTCGGCAAAAAATATTCCGCCCTTCCGGTTTATCATTTTACACCGAGATCGGCAAAACAGTAAGTATACCTACGAATCGTTCCGTCGTCGAGAGAAATATCGTAACTTCTTGTCGACGAACTTCCCAAAACAAACGGCACGGGAGACGAAAAAATCGGCCCGTCATAACAAAAGGTATGATATTCACCGTTTTCACCATTCGGGTCAACACCTGACGGTAACGATGCCACAAATGCCGCATCTACCTCCCTACCGATGACAGAAGGCCCCAAACCGTCGTACATCGTAGTAACCACAACACACCTCAATCCCGTGTCAAGAAAACCGTCCATCACTTCGGGCGATTCCGCACCCCAAAGCGGCTCGACCACTTCGATACCATAAGGCGCAAGCTGTTCCTCTCGATAACGGCGCACATCATGCAGGAAAATATCGCCGAAAATAAAATGCGTTATACCTTGCGCCTTGAAATGACCGACGGCACGGCTCATCGCCTCGGAATAATCGGCCATATCGCCCGAGGGTGTCAAATCCACGATATACAACGGAATCCCTATCCTCTCGGCTTGTGCTTCGAGCAACGGCAGCGGAATATCGTGCATGGTCGACTTCCGTGTCGAGCGATTGACCGTCGTAAGCAACGCATCGACCCTATACGTTCCTTCCTGCATCACCCGCCACAAAGCGTGAGCAGAATCTTTCCCGCCGCTCCAATTCAAAACAGCGCTGACCTTTCCGTCCTGCTTATCCGATACTTCCATATAACGGCAAAGATAGTACTTCCTCTCCAAATTCCATGATTCCGATATTCCGAAAAATATCTTATATTTGCCTACATGGAACAAGGATTCATTCATCTTTATACAGGCAACGGAAAAGGGAAAACCACAGCCGCTTTCGGGCTGGCCGTAAGAGCTTTATGTGCAGGAAAGAACGTCTTTGTAGGACAATTCGTAAAATCGATGTGTTACAACGAAACAAAAATCGAAACGCTTTTCAACGGTACAAATTCCCTGTGGGGACATATTCGCATCGAACAATTCGGTCGCGGTTGTTTCATTGACAAAGATCCCGAAGCCATCGATGTAGAAATGGCCCGAGAGGGACTGCGGCATTGCTCGTCATTGCTCAGTACCGGAGCGTACGACATAATCATTCTCGACGAACTGACCATCGCCCTTTATTTCGGATTGCTTTCTTGCGAAGATGTCATCGACGCTCTGAACAATCGCGCCCCACAGATCGAGGTCGTCATAACCGGCCGATACGCCCCGCAATGCCTCATCGACAAAGCCGATCTCGTAACGGAGATGCAGGAGGTCAAACACTATTACACACAAGGCGTACTTTCACGAGACGGCATCGACAGATAAGCGGGAACTACACAAAACTCAAAGATTGAACCATGCCGACGGATCGGCCACCATTTCCTGCACATCATTGATGAGTTTGCAAGTATGGTATCCGTCGGCCACCGCATGATGCACCGATACGGAAAACGGCAGTAACAAACGGCTGTCCCGCTCGAAATATTTGCCGAACTTAATCAATGGAAACAGAAACGAATTCTCAACATAAGTATCTTGGGCAAAGGCCGTGTAACTCAACCACGGCAGGCAAGACACAGGACAAAAATTGCGAGGCTGACCGGGACGAGCCTTAACGACTCCTGTTATACCTCCATACGTTTCCATATCCCGCAAAACCGTGTCGTAAAACGTCGAGAAATCTCTATCATACTCACTCCACACATCGGTAAACGTCTTGGTCTCATCGTGGAATACCGTATAGCTCGGAACAACTTCTTCCCAATAACCCAACCTATTGTTACTGTCGAAATCCATACGGAACTCCTTATTCGCATTCACAACCCTCATAATCGCATAAAGCATCGTAGGAAAGAATTTCAAACCACGATGCTTGCGATATGCCGCCAATTCGGTTATATCGATATTCGCATTTAACGTGTACCGGCACTTGATACGATTATAGTAATAATCGAAATAAATATCTCGTTCCCACTTTGTCCGGTCTATAAGATGAAAAGTATCATTCATTGCTATCTCCATTTATATTCTTACACTCTACCGAATATCCGTTCGCTTCCAGAAAAGCGCCCCGTCGATTTTCCCGCAGGTATCATTCAACAGAACAAGACGGCCGCTCTCATATAGGAAATTGAATATCGGGCCTCCGCCATTCGCCACAAGCTGCCATACCACGGCATCGACATCGTCGGGAGTGCCCCGTTGTGTATACCGGCGTCCCGAATAAGACGGCAACGACTCGTCCGCACTATCGACAGGAGAAAGCGTAAAAACACCATTGCCGCTATATATCCTGCTTTTTAGGGTCAAAATGTAACAAAAGGTGTCGGGATAAAGAGGCCCTTCATAGGTACACACCCGAAAAGCGCCCAAAGACGAATCGTTTTCCCGAGAATCCCCCACAACGACACCGCCGATTTTCTCGACACCTCTATTTTCCGTCCGGGACATACAACCGCACAAAAGCAAATACAGCGTAAACGCCAAAGGCAACATTCTTTTCATGAACGACTTTCAAGTTCTTCACAAATATATATCTATCCATGTATTTTATCAATTTTTCGGTCATTAATCGTCCAACAATCTGTCCGACATTTCCATCGGAATAACCGTAACATCTCGGTCATTACCAATTAATCGCTATCTTTGCAAAATCTCACGACTTACTACTCCGTCATGGTAAAAACACTCATCTTCGATTTCGGCGGCGTCATTGCCACCATAAGCCGCGACAAGGCTGTCGCCGCATTTACCCGCATAGGACTGAATGACGCCGATGCCCGGCTCGACAAATACCACCAATCGGGAATATTTCAAGCACTGGAAGAAGGGAAACTCGACGAAATCGGATTCCGCACCGAATTGGGTCGCCTTTGCAATCGGGAACTCTCTTTCGAAGAGGTAAAAAAAGCTTGGTTGGGATTTTTCGTAGAAGTACCTCCGGCCATTCTCAAATACCTCGAAGAGTTGAAAAAGGAGTATCGCATTCTGATATTGAGCAACACCAATCCCTATGTGATGTCATGGGCATGCAGCACGGAATTTTCGTCCGAAGGGAAACCACTCACCCACTATGCCGATCGGCTATATCTGTCTTATCAAATCGGGTATACCAAACCGGCTCCCGAGATTTTCCGACATCTCATCGACGATAGCGGAATATGCCCCGAAGAGGCTCTCTTTGTCGATGACGGCGCATCGAATGTAAAAAAAGGAGAAGAATTCGGTTTCCATACATTTTGTCCGGCAAACGGCAGCGACTGGCGTTCCGACCTCTCGGCTCTTCTGCAACGACTCGGGTAAAGACTCGTTTCGACAGCAAACCTCGAAAAGCATTATTTCCCGACAAACCCAGGAATCATCTCGCGCGCATGCACGGCCCGATATGACAAGTATTTCTATCGCTGCTCATCATCGGGAGAAGTCGGGATTTCCTCCTCTTTACCGCCAAGAATAGGCAGACATATTTTATATTTCACGGCCAAGATACGCGTAACGAACACACCCGATCCACCGACAAGCTGGCATACATACGACTCCATACCCAACCGATAGCATACCCAGTAAAACACACCACCGACAACACATGCCATTGCATATATCTCTTTCCTGAATATCAGCGGTATTTCATTGATGAAGACATCGCGTATCACACCTCCGGCCGCACCGGTAATACTTCCCATGATAACTGCCACCCAGAAAGGATAACCCAATGCAAGACTTTTACCTGCACCGACAACCGTAAAAAGAGCCAGACCTATGGTATCGAAAATAAAAAAGGTATTGTCGAGACGCACCAGTCTTTTCTCGAAAACGATAACCCATACCAACGCCAACCCCGTGCAAATAAGGTACATGGGATCGGTCATCCATGCCGGAGTAACATCGAGCAAAAGATCGCGTATCGTCCCACCGCCGATAGCGGTAACAAAACCCACGACATACGCACCGAACCAATCGAAACGTTTGGCCGACGCCAAGCGTATCCCGCTGATAGCAAAAGCAAACGTACCGATAAAATCGAGTATCTGAACAAATGTCGGCATACGGAAAAGATTCTAAATATCTTTTGCATAAGCGCGACGGCGCTTATGCAACTGTTGCTCGAAATATTGCCACTGTTGTTGTACCTTATTGTTGGTTACCATCTCCGGATTGGTTTCGGTATATTTCACGCCATTCTTGATGAAGTAAGGTAAAATATCATCGAAAAGTAACGCGTTAGCCCCCATATTCTGATAATCGGGATGTATGGCAACAAGCAACAGATCTACGATGTCGTTTTTCCCTTTCAACGCTTTCAGCAAGTGAACAAACCCGAATGGGAACATTTTTCCATGCGCTTTCTGCAACGCACGGCTCATCGACGGCATGGCGATACCCACACCCACCAATTCATCTTTCTCATTAACAATGAGCGACAAATATTCCAACGGAACCATCGGCACATACATTTTTACATAATGATCGATCTGTCGTGGAGTAAGCGTAGAATATCCGTATAGATCTTTATACGCCTCGTTGATAAGCTCGAATATCTGCCGACCATAATCACGAGCCACATCATTGATATTCGTATACTCACGAATCACGCTACGCAAATGATATTTCTGTCGGACAATCTCGGCTATCCGCGCATGTTTTTCCGACATAACAGGAGGAACCGTGAGCTTGAACTCTACCCATTCGCATTCCGTTTCAAATCCTCTTCGTAAAATATGGTCGACATAATAAGGATAATTATAAATAGTCGCCATCGTCCCCAACTGGTCGTAACCCTCGATAAGCAATCCCTCCGGATCCATATCAGTAAATCCCATAGGCCCGACCAGATGATTCATACCCTTCGAACGAGCCCATTCCTCGACCGCATCGAAAAGCGCATCGCTCACTCGCGCATCATCGACAAAATCCACAAACCCGAAACGAGTCTCTTTTTTCCCAGTCTTTTCGTTGAGATTCCGATTGATGATTCCGGTAATGCGACCCACCGGTTTCTTTCCTTCATAAGCCATAAAATGCACCGCTTCGCAGAAGTCAAAAGCAGGATTCTTTGCCGGAGTAAATGTATTCAATTCATCGGCCACCAAAGGTGGTACTTTATATGGATTTCCTTTGTAAAGATCGATATTGAATTGCACATATTTTTTCAAGGCGCGACGTCCCGATATTTCTCGAATAGTTATAGGCTCCATGCTTACATCATTTTAGGGTGGCAAAAATAATGAAAAAGGCAAACATAATATCAGAAACCCTAATAAAATTAAAAACCGGAACATCATACCGCCATACGGCAAAAATATTCCGTACAGGACCCACCACCGGCCGGAGAAGAGAAATTTTTCCGGAAATATTACAGTCTCAACTTCAACCCGGCCAAAATCGTATCGGGACGGAAATTGAATACCGCATTCATTTCTCCGGCCATACACAAACCGCAATCACGGCAGATACCGAGCTCCTCACCCGCACAGTTGGCCCGCTTATGGTCGGCATATATGAAATTCGTTACCCAACAACGACGTTTGAAACGGTTATGCTTCATCAATCTAAGACCTGATATCGAATTCATGATCGGATAGCCTTCCCGTTTCATGCGAATGACCGTATCGATTACCTCCTCCCGCTGCTCCCTCGTTATCATAAGATTCTCGGCATCGGGAAAAGGGGTATAAAAATTGATGGAAATACTTTCGATAGCCGGGTTCTTCTTGACATATTGTATTGTCTCGGCAACCGATTCCCAGTTATATTTATTCACAACCATATTTACACTGAGATGCGGATGTCCGCATTCGGCGATATTTTTTTCAAGTCGAGCAAAAGTCCCCTCCCCCCGAATCATTTCGTGATATTTCCCATAACCGTCGAGACTTACCCATATACTATCGGCATGGCTTCCCCGAAACGGCAACTGGGCGTTGGTCGTGATCGTCGCCGAGAAAAAGCCAACTTCACGAGCAAGATCTATTACATCATCGATACGGTAATCGCCATCGCGCCATATCATCACTTCGCCTCCTTCGAAATCGACAAAACGGGAGCCCAGCCGATAGGCATATTCCAACTCGCCGCGAATCTCTTCGTAGGTCATGATGTGAGGATCGGCTTTGGCATAAACCGAACAATGTTTGCATTTAAGATTGCATTTATCGGATATAAACAAGACCGTCTGCAAAGGTCTTTTGCGCCCCAGTACCCTCGCGCCGAAAAACCAATTTGCCAAATAGAACATCTGTGATAACTTCATCGTCAAGCGGCTATTTTAAGAACTACATTTACCAATAGGAGAACAAGGGCAAAAAAGGAAATCAGATTCCTAGCCATCAGCCACCGGTACATGAACCAATCGATTCCTGCCTCCCGATAGGCCGGGAAATTACTCATGGGTCCGAACCATTTTTTAAGAACGATTTCTTCGGGGAGTCCGTCGACAAAACGGCGAAGTGAACGCCACAAAAAAACCGCTATCGGCAACAAAACAAGCACGCAAAGATAAGCTGCCGGCAACATACCGACCGATACCCCGGCGATAATCAACAGGAACGGAACAAAATTGAATACCGCAGAAGCAGCCAAAACCGCATTTCTGCCTTTCAACAAACGAGCCAGCGTAAGCTTTTCCATTTGAGCGTCGGCCTGAGCATCGAGAACCGAATGCGAATAAAGGATATTCGTTACCAAAAGACCTACCGCAATACCCACCAAAACGATTCTCCCGTCGAGAACACCGCATGCCGCATACTGTACGCCGATCATCAACAACGGGCCGAACATAAGACCGATAAGCAACTCTCCGTATCCGTAATAACCCAAACGAAGCGGCTTTCCCGAATAAGAAATTCCCAAAATCGCTCCGACGACGGTTATATAAAACGGTACGACTCCCCGAAAATAAATAACGACGCTCCCGGCAACAGCTGCCAGCAACAAAAACAGACTTATCGCAACGACAAGATCCCCCACCGTAGCCTGTCCCGATGTCAGATACGGATACTTGGCCACACGAGCCCTTACCCCTCCGGCTGCCAATTTCACCCGTTTTTCTCCACTTCCCTGTCGGTAATCGTAATAATCATCGAGAAGATTCATACCCAAATGCGCACACGCCACACCACATAAAGCGACCAAAGACAATCCCCACGAGAACGATCCGTAATCCAACGACATTCCTATGGCCAAAAACCCGGGCAATAAACTTTGTGGTAAAGAGATGTGCCGGGCGTTTTTTATCCAGAAACCTATTTTACTCATAAGGGCGGCGAATTTACAAAAAAGAATCGACTCATTGTCACGCCACAGTAGAAAGATAAAAAGACAAACCTCTGCAAAATGAGAAATAAACTCCTTTTACGGAACAAAATAGCCCATTATTTGTCATGTAAAGAGAGCAAACAAAGACAGTAAAATAAAAAATATCATTGATTAGAGAAAAATTTCCTTAATATAGATTTAAGGTATCGGAAAATGTATTACCTTTGTAAGCGATTTAGAAGAGAATCATTAAAAAATTTTCATAGGTCAAATTAATTTTAAAAACAATGACGAAGTTAGACTTAACTAAGTATGGAATTGAAGGGGTAAAAGAGATCCTTCATAATCCTTCGTACGACGAACTCTTCGCAGAAGAGACCAAACCGGGCCTCGAAGGTTTTGAAAAAGGCCAAGTTACCGAACTGGGCGCCGTAAACGTGATGACGGGTATCTACACAGGACGTTCGCCCAAAGATAAATTCCTCGTTATGGACGAAACCAGCAAAAACACAGTATGGTGGACTTCGGACGAATATAAAAACGACAATAAACCTGTAACCGAAAATGCATGGAAAGTGCTGAAAGACCTTGCAGTCAAAGAACTTTCCAACAAAAGACTTTTCGTTGTAGACTGCTACTGCGGAGCCAACGAAGCAACCCGTCTGAAAGTACGCTTCATCATGGAAGTAGCTTGGCAGGCACACTTCGTAACCAATATGTTTATCCGTCCTTCGAAAGAAGAGTTGAAAGATTTCGAACCCGATTTCGTTGTTTACAACGCTTCCAAAGCGAAAGTCGAAAATTACAAAGAACTCGGACTGAACTCCGAAACGGCTGTTGTCTTCAACCTTACCACCAAAGAACAAGTTATCCTCAATACCTGGTATGGTGGTGAAATGAAGAAAGGTATGTTCTCGATGATGAACTACTTCAACCCCCTGCGCGGCATCGCTTCGATGCACTGCTCGGCCAACACCGACATGGAAGAAAAAAGCTCGGCTATCTTCTTCGGTCTCTCGGGAACGGGTAAAACCACTCTCTCGACCGACCCCAAACGTAAACTCATCGGCGACGACGAACACGGCTGGGACAACGAAGGTGTCTTCAACTACGAAGGTGGTTGCTATGCCAAAGTCATCAATCTCGACAAAGATAGCGAACCCGATATTTACAACGCCATCAAACGTGATGCATTGCTCGAAAATGTAACGGTCGACGCTAACGGAAAAATCGATTTCGCCGACAAGAGTGTAACCGAAAACACCCGTGTTTCGTATCCTATCTACCATATCGAGAACATCGTTAAACCGGTATCGAAAGGTCCTCACGCAAAACAAGTGATTTTCCTCTCGGCCGATGCTTTCGGTGTGCTGCCTCCCGTTTCGATTCTGACCCCCGAACAGGCTCAATACTATTTCCTCTCGGGCTTCACCGCCAAATTGGCCGGAACCGAACGCGGCATCACCGAACCGACTCCTACTTTCTCGGCTTGCTTCGGAGCAGCATTCCTCTCTCTGCACCCCACTAAATATGCAGAAGAACTCGTGAAGAAAATGAACATGACCGGTGCTAAGGCTTACCTCGTAAACACCGGCTGGAACGGCACAGGAAAACGTATTTCGATCCGCGATACCCGCGGTATCATCGATGCTATTCTCGACGGTTCGATCGAAAAAGCTCCTACCAAAACGATTCCTTACTTCGACTTCACCGTACCTACCGCTCTGCCGGGCGTAGATCCCAAAATCCTCGATCCGCGCGATACTTACGCCGATGCTTCCGAGTGGGACGTTAAAGCCAAAGATTTGGCAGGTCGCTTCATCAAGAACTTCGCCAAATTCACCGGAAACGAAGCGGGTAAAGCCCTCGTTGCCGCCGGTCCTAAACTCTAATAAGAGAACTCTTCATACTCAAAGGGGGCTGTCGGTCTTGACAAGCCCCCTTTTTTCTTACTCCACTAAGATTGCGGATTTCACGTAACAGCTATCCATTTACCACACACATAATCTCCGGACACGATTGTACCGGTATCCCAAATCCGGCTTATCAAACAAAACAAGTACTTTAAACGTTATATTAAAATCACAAAATAACAAACGTTATGAAAATTCAGAAAATCAAAAGCCGGGAAATTCTCGATTCTCGGGGCAATCCCACTGTCGAAGTAGAAGTCTTCGGCGAAAACGGTATAATGGGTCGGGCCTCGGTTCCCTCCGGAGCTTCGACCGGAACGAATGAAGCCCTCGAACTGCGCGACGGAGACAAACAACGTTACGGCGGTAAAGGCGTACAACAAGCCGTCGACAACGTAAACGACGAAATAGCAAATGCTCTCGAAGGCATGTGCCTCTTCGACCAAATCGCCATAGACAACCGCATGATAGAGCTCGACGGGACTCCGAACAAATCCCGATTGGGAGCAAACGCCATTCTGGGCGTATCGCTTGCTACCGCCCATGCTGCCGCAGCAGCTCTCAACCGTCCTCTCTACGCCTATATCGGAGGCATCGACAGCCACATCTTGCCGGTTCCCATGATGAATATCATCAACGGCGGCGCACACTCCGATGCCCCCATCGCTTTCCAGGAATTCATGATTCGGCCCGTAGGTGCTACATCGATACGGGAAGGCATACGTATGGGTGCAGAAACATTCCACGCATTGAAAGCAACGCTCCATGACAGAGGGCTAAGTACCGCTGTTGGAGATGAAGGCGGATTCGCCCCATCGTTCAAGGGTACAGAAGACGCTATAGAAACAATACTGGCCGCCATAGAACGCGCGGGATATCGTCCGGGTACCGACATCAAGCTGGCTCTCGATTGCGCGTCCTCGGAATTTTACCGCGACGGCGTTTACGACTACACTCTATTCGAAGGCGCCAAAGGGGTGAAACGCTCGCCGCAAGAACAAGCCGAATATCTGCGCACCCTTATCGATCGTTATCCTATCGACTCCATCGAAGACGGTATGGGCGAAAATGACTGGGAAGGATGGAAACATCTCACCGAACTGATCGGAGACCGTTGCCAACTGGTAGGCGACGACCTTTTCGTAACCAATGTAACCTACCTCGAACGCGGCATACGAGAAAATTGCGGAAATGCCATTCTCGTAAAAGTAAACCAAATAGGAACTCTTACCGAAACTTTGCGTGCCGTAGAGATGGCTCAGCGCAACGGTTACAACGCCGTCATTTCGCACCGTTCGGGTGAAACGGAAGATACGACAATCGCCGACATTGCCGTAGCGACAAACGCCGGACAAATAAAAACCGGTTCGCTCTCCCGCACCGACCGTCTGGCAAAATACAACCGGTTATTGCGCATCGAAGAGGAATTGCGGAGTGCAGCCGTTTATGGCTACAAACGTCCGTAAACCCGCTATATAACAATAAAAAACGCAACGCTTCTCCTCGAAGCGTTGCGTTTTTTACATCATCTCATCACAATATCATTTTCCAGCCGCTTTCGCTACGGCATACGCTTCGGCTGCCCGCAAGCTATATTCGCAGCCGCAATAAGTCTGATTATAAAAACAATACTCGGCGATCAGTTCACGCCGACGCTCTTGCAAACCACCCTTCCGCCAATTCTGTTCCCAAAAATCGACACCCGGAACCTCTATGGCTGCCGCACGGCCTGCCTCATTGATTTGATTCAAATCTTTCCACCGCGATGAGGCCAGCGTTGTCGTAAAGAGGCTGAAACCTTGCTCGCCGGCATAACGAGCCGTACGGCGCAACCGAGATGTAAAACAACGCAAGCAACGCGCTCCGCGCTCGGGTTCATTCTCCAATCCGCGCATCTCTGCCACCCAACCGTCATGGTCATAATCGGCATCGACAAAATCGAGTCCCAAACGCCCAGCATGACGTATACACTCTGCTTTCCGGCGTTCATACTCCTCCCGAGGATAAATATTCGGATTGCAAAAAAACAGCGTAGGACACACGCCGTTATCAAGCAAGCACTCTACAATAGCCGATGAACACGGGGCACAGCAACAATGCAGAAGTACGTTTTTCACCCCACCCGGCACGTCTAAATGTATTTCAGGTTTCATACCGCAAAAGTAATCATTTTATACCAAATCCGTCCGGAGAAACAGATGTCTCGCCCTTTTCCTAAAAAAAGCGAGAACGCCTCTGTGAGACGTTCCCTCTCAAAATGTTTTCACAACGGAATAATCCTTATTGTGAATTGCTTCAAAATTGTTCTCAAATTTACACATATTATTTATATAAACAAATAAATTAACAAAAAAATTTGTTTTTCGATTCATTTTCGATATATTTGAGAAGAAAACCATTCGATATCGAACCATGAAAAACATATTAGGCTTGGACTTAGGCTCCGGAAGCATAGGCTGGAGCGTCATACAAGAGGGAGAAAATAACCGTACTATTTTGGGAATGGGATCCCGTATCATACCCTTATCGCCCGACGATACCACACAATTCACACAAGGAAAAAGCATTACGAAAAATGCCGACCGCACAGCCTTCCGGACACAGAGAAAGGGCTACGACCGCTACCAGTTGCGACGACATTACCTTACCCAATATCTGCATAAATTAGGTATGCTGCCCGACGAAAGGCTCATCAAATTACCGCAAACGGAGTTGTGGGAAATACGGGCCAAAGCCGTAAATGAAAAAATCGAACTACCCGAGCTGGGAAGGGTACTCTATCACCTCAATCAGAAACGAGGCTACAAATCGGGAAAGTCTGATTTCCAAGACAAAAAAAATTCGAAATATCTGTCGGAAGTAAGCGAAAGATACAAGAAGTTGCAAGAGAAAGACATCACCATAGGACAAAAGTTCTACGCAGAACTCAAAGCCGACCCGACATACAGGTGCAAAGACAGGGTATATCCCCGTATCGCCTATATCGAAGAGTTCGATCGCATCATGGAGTGTCAGCGTAAACACCACGATATCCTCACCGACGAGCATATCGCCCACCTGCGCAATCATATCATCTATTACCAACGCCCCCTTAAATCGTGCAAACATCTGGTCGGAGAATGTTCGCTGGCTCAAATGACCTACCGGTTACCCGACGGCTCGATAAAATCCCGACCAATAAAAGTAGCACCCAAAAGCTCGCCCCTGTTTCAAGTATGTAAAATATGGGAAAGTATCAACCACATCAATCTGCAACGCGACCGCGAGAGATTTGAGATAACTCCGGCACACCGGCAAGCCCTATTTACCCATATGAACAGTAAAGAAAAACTGAAAATCAACGACCTTTATAAAATTCTGGGTATAAAAAAACACGACGGCTGGTGGGGCGGAAAAGCCATAGGGAACGGATTGCAAGGCAATACCACGGTCATCGCATTGCAAAATGCCCTAACCGGATATTCCCGTGCCGACGAGCTACTGCGTTTTGAATTGAAGACTTGCGAAATAGAGATAGCCGACCCCGAAACGGGAGAAATTGCCACCCAACTCATCATCGACCCCGCCTTCGAGCAAGAACCGCTCTACCGGCTATGGCACACGCTCTACTCCATCAGCGACACCGATGTACTCGACCGCATTTTGGAGCGTAAATTCGGAATAGAAGACCCTGAAATGCGAGAGAAACTCACACAGATCGACTTCACCAAGTCCGGTTACGGCAACCTGTCGAGCATCGCCATGCGGCGCATCTTACCCTATCTCCGGCAGGGATATGTCTACTCCGAGGCCTGTTTCATGGCCGGATACAACCACAGCAACTCGATCACCCGGGAAGAAAACCTCGCCCGCGAACTGGCCGAACACTTACGACCGATAACCAAAGGCGAATTGCGTCAACCCATCGTCGAGAAGATTCTCAATCAGATGGTCAATCTCGTCAATGCACTGATAGACCGTTACGGACGTTTCGACGAAATACGGGTAGAACTGGCGCGGGAACTCCAACAAAACCGGGAAGAGCGCGACAAGACTTACAAAAAACAACTCGACAACCAGAAACGGAACGAAGAAATCAGACATCATATCGAGGAAATGTATCTCACCCCTACCCGTTCACGCATACAGAAATATCGTATGTATGAGGAGAGCCACCATTTGTGCATCTATTGCGGGCAACCCGTCGGCCTCGCCGCTTTCCTGCAAGGCTACGATACCGAAGTAGAGCATATCATTCCGCGTTCGCTCTATTTCGACGACAGTTACAACAACAAGGTGTGCGCCTGCCGGGCATGCAACCAAGCCAAGAACAACCGCACCGCCTACGACTACATGAGCAGCCTGCCCGAGGAAACGTTCCATCGTTACCTCGACCGGATAAAAAACATGCACGACAACAAAGAAATATCCGACACCAAATACAAATACCTGCTCACCAAAGGAGATGAAATACCGCAGGACTTCCTCAACCGTCAAATGCGGGAAAGCCAGTATATCTCGCGCAAAGCCATCGCCATGTTGCAGGAAGTATGCCACCATGTCTACGCCACGAGCGGATCGGTTACGGCATATCTGCGCCACGTGTGGGGCTGGGACAACGTCCTGCACGACCTCAACCGGGAACGCTACCGCGCCGGAGGACTCACCGAGATGCGAGAAATCGACAACCGTACCGTCGAATGCATAAAAGACTGGAACAAGCGGCTCGACCATCGCCACCACGCCATAGATGCCCTTGCCATAGCCTGCACCCGACAAGGATATATACAACGCATCAATACGCTCTCTAAACAAGCCGAAGAGGGTGATCTTGTTTCACTCGAACGATATATCCGGCAGCAACCACACTTTTCTTATGCCGAAGTGTGTGCAGCCGCCGAGAAAATACTCGTCTCCTTCAAGGCCGGCAAACGGGTGGCAACAAAAGGGAAGCGCTACATCTACCGGGGTGGTAAACGCATCTTGGCCCAAGAAGACATCACCGTACCCCGAGGCGCACTGAGCGAACAAAGCGTTTACGGACAAATAGCTCAATATCGGAAAGACAAGAAAGGGAAAGTCTCATTCTCTTACGAATCTGTCCTCAAATACCCCATCGAAAGCATCGATACCAAAACATTACCCGATGTGGTCGACGCCGGTATACGTAGGATTTTACAACAACGGCTCGATGAACACGGCGGCAACGCCAAGAAAGCCTTTGCCACACCGGTCTATACGGCAAGCGGACACCTCATTCGCACCGTGCGTTGCTTTACCCGTCTCAAAGCGGTCGTTCCGGTAAAATATGACGCATCGGGCAAAGCGGTCGGATTTGTCAAGCCGGGCAACAATCACCATGTCGCCATCTACATCGATCGCGACGGCAAACCGCAGGAACATATCGTAACCTTTTGGCATGCCGTAGAACGAAAAAAATACGGTCTCCCCGTCATTATCGAGCGTCCAGGAGAAGCATGGGACGCTGCAACCGATGCCATGCCCGATTCGTTTCTGGAACAACTTCCCGACGCGACTTGGCAATTCCGGCTCTCCATGCAACAAAATGAGATGTTTATCCTCGGTATGCCCGACGAGCTCTATGCCGACGCTCTCGAAAATCGCGACTACGCGTTGCTGGGGAAATACCTCTACCGGGTGCAGAAAATTTCAACAAAATATTACTGTTTCAGACACCATATCGAAACCTCGGTCGATGACAAATACAACGGGAAGAAAAATGAAAAACTTTCCACACAAATGGGGAAATATAAACTTATAAGTAGTATAAGTGCTTTATATTCCCAACACCCTCACAAAGTGAAAATATCCCTCACGGGAGAAATCTGCGAAATATGATAAAAAAGACCCTCTATTTCGGAAACCCGGCCTACCTGAGTTTCAACAACGGACAACTCGTGCTACGGCTTCCCGAGGTAGAAAAGAACGACTCGGTACCGACGGCGTTCAAGCAGAAAGCCGAACGCACCATTCCCGTCGAAGACATCGGCGTACTGCTGCTCGACCATCGGCAAATCACCATTACCCACGCATTATTGGCAGCCCTGCTCGACAACAACTGCGCCGTCATCACTTGCGACGACAGCCACCTCCCCACCGGACTCATGCTTCCGCTGTGCGGCAATGCCACGCAAAGCGAGCGATTCCGCGATCAAATAGAGGCCTCCCTTCCCTTGCGGAAACAACTGTGGCAACAAACCGTACAGGCCAAAATCGCCAACCAAGCTGCTCTACTGCACCGCCTCGGAGTCGAAAACCGCAATATGTTGAAGTGGGTAAACGAGGTACGCAGCGGCGATACCGACAATATGGAAGCCCGGGCGGCCGTCTACTATTGGGACAACCTCTTCCCCGGGATTCCTTACTTCCGGCGCAAACGCGACGGTGTACCGCCCAACAACCTGCTCAACTACGGCTACGCCATTCTGCGCGCCGTCGTGGCCCGGGCTCTCGTAACCAGCGGGCTGCTGCCCACGTTGGGCATTCACCACCACAACCGCTACAACGCCTACTGCCTCGCCGACGACATCATGGAACCGTACCGTCCCTACGTCGACCATATGGTGTGCGAACTGCTCGATGAAAGAATCGATATAAGCCGACTATCTACATCGACCAAAGCCCGCCTACTCGCCCTGCCGACTACCGAAGTCTGCATCGGCGGACAACGCAGCCCGCTCATGATTGCTGTCGCCCAAACGACCGCATCTCTACATAAATGTTTCTCGGGCGAATTACGCAAAATCATCTATCCCGAAATGTGAACAACGAACTCGACCGTTTCAGTGAATATCGTATCATGTGGGTACTTGTTTTTTTCGACCTGCCGACCGATACCAAGAAAGAGCGAAAGGCATACGCCGACTTCCGCAAAAAGCTTATGCGCGACGGATTCACCATGTTTCAATTTTCCATTTATGTGCGCCACTGCCCCAGTCGCGAAAATGCCCAAGTACACATAAAAAGAGTAAAAATGTTTCTGCCGCCGTTGGGCGACGTAGGGATTCTTTGTATCACCGATAAACAATTCGGTATGATGGAAATATTTTCCGCCCGCAAAACGATTCCGCCCAACGCCCCGGGACAACAACTCGAACTTTTCTAAAAACAAAAAAGGACTCCGCACTATACTTGGAGTCCTTTTTATTCGAATACTTTTTCTATTCTAATCTTCGATTCAAATTCCTGAAATACAGCATACTGTATATATCCGGCTGTATTCGATATGTCAAAGATACAATTTTGAAAGCAATTTACAACTGAGCACCCCTCGAAGTCTTTGCAGTATAAGCTGTATTCGATATGTCAAAGATACAATTTTGAAAGCAATTTACAACTATATACTTACGCCAAGAAAGCGGATTTGCGCTGTATTCGATATGTCAAAGATACAATTTTGAAAGCAATTTACAACATCGATGATCCTAATACTATTTAATTATGGGCTGTATTCGATATGTCAAAGATACAATTTTGAAAGCAATTTACAACGGCAAAGGATTCTTTATCCGGATAATTGGTGCTGTATTCGATATGTCAAAGATACAATTTTGAAAGCAATTTACAACAATTCTCGCGCTACATCTATCGCTAAATTAGCTGTATTCGATATGTCAAAGATACAATTTTGAAAGCAATTTACAACAACAAGGACCGACTGCTCCGGCCGGTGATGGCTGTATTCGATATGTCAAAGATACAATTTTGAAAGCAATTTACAACCAAAATGGCAGTATGTGCCCGATGAAACGGGCTGTATTCGATATGTCAAAGATACAATTTTGAAAGCAATTTACAACCAAGGCAAGAGATAATAAAACATATGGAAAGCTGTATTCGATATGTCAAAGATACAATTTTGAAAGCAATTTACAACAAAGGTGGAAGAAATACGATATTGATACCAGCTGTATTCGATATGTCAAAGATACAATTTTGAAAGCAATTTACAACATACAGCAGCTTTATTCGCCGTTTGGAAAGGCTGTATTCGATATGTCAAAGATACAATTTTGAAAGCAATTTACAACTCTGAAACGGCAATAAACTGTTTGCAGATAGCTGTATTCGATATGTCAAAGATACAATTTTGAAAGCAATTTACAACGGGAAATGGAGTCAAGACAAAGGATGGTAAGCTGTATTCGATATGTCAAAGATACAATTTTGAAAGCAATTTACAACCGTTGATACGCATTATCGTATTCGCGAGCAGCTGTATTCGATATGTCAAAGATACAATTTTGAAAGCAATTTACAACATATCTGTTTACATGCTTATTTATGTTATAGCTGTATTCGATATGTCAAAGATACAATATTAGAAGCAAATTCACAACATGTGTACATGCATGTGTGTATTTTGGAATGAAATATACCGTTTTATTTAAAAACAAATCAATTTTAAATTTCATTTTTAACTATAATTTAGGCATTCCCAAGAATTCAATTGTAAAAGAAGTTTTTTCGACCCAATCCTTTGAGATTATATTCTACAAATTCTGATTTCAGGCAGAAAAGCCGATTTCCTACGTCAAAAAACACAAGCAAAATATTTTTCATTTCCAAGTTATCCTTTCGGACGATAAGTTATATATTTGCAAGCAATCCATAGCAGTATTCAAGCCGCTATAAAAACGGCTATTACCATATACCAAATTTCAAAAAACGGACAAAATCATGGAAACCGTCAACAAAAATACATATACGTTTCCCGATAGGAAATATAAAAACAGGTTCAAAAATTATAGCATCAACGGGAAATCTCTTTTGATACTTTTGTGTTTCATATTCAGCTCACAAGTCTGTTTAGGATTGACCATCCACGACCAAACCAAATACTATACAATCACCGTCGGACGCAGTATAACCCTCTACTATTACGGCATCAGTGGGGCGGAATCTTTCTCGGCAACACCGTGGGGAATGGGAACCGAATGTATAAAGGTAACTTCGGGGAAAAACGGACAAACCGGTTGGTGCACCATAAAAGCGGTGGAAAAAACGACAAATATTCCGGTCGTAACCGTGAGTTACGCCTACAAAAATGCAAAAGGAGAGATAAGAGATATTTACAACTTCTACAACAACATCAAAATCGTCGAACTCGAAGCCGTAAGTATTCCCGGGACACTCACACTAGGAATCGGAGAAAGTTATTCTTTTTCTCCCACCTTGACACCGAGCGATGCAAGCACGACCTATAAATGGGACTCGAGCGACGAATCCGTAGCCAAAATAGAAAACGGAACAATCACCGCCTTAAAAGCCGGAAATACGATCATCACCTGCACAACACACAACGGAAAAACAGCAGAATGCAAAATAACGGTAAAACCGACATTGGCAGAAAATATAACGATAGAACCCAGCGAACTAAAAATGGATCCCGGAGAACGGAAACAACTCATCGCCACGTTCTCGCCTGAAAATGTCTCATCGAAGAAACTGACGTGGGAAAGTTCCGATCGAGATGTTGCCATCGTAACCAACGAAGGTCTGGTCGTTGCTCTTTCGCCAGGCTGGACAATTATCTCCGCCAATACGACCGACGGCAGCGAAATTTCGGCCAGCTGCATATTACAAGTAGAAAAATCGGGAGCGTCGGGTTTGAAGAATATTCCCAGCCCGGAAATGCACATATATACCAAAGAAGGAAAAATACACATTACCCATATAGATGAAAATGAAGAAATCAAAATCTACAACCCGCTCGGCCAAATCATTTATACAGGCAGTCCGCAAGATATTCCCGTGCTCGAAGGGAAAGGACTATATATCATATATATAGGAAAATCTGCCGTTAAAATATTATTATAATCTGCAAGAATTTCCCTCTAAATGCGGCAAACAGGGAACGGTAACTTAAAAGAAATCTTCGTCTCCTGAATCAAGGACAAAATAACTGTCGGGAAAATCCCTTCAAAAAAAAGTTCGTAAAAAAAGGGACTGTAATCTAATAATAGATTTACAGTCCCTTCTATGTACTCCCGCCGGGAATCGAACCCGGATTTAAAGTTTAGGAAACTTTCGTTCTATCCATTGAACTACAAGAGCAATTGATTTCCGAGGGACAAAATTACAACTTTCACGACACATCTGCAAATTCCCACAAAGATATGATCGCCTTCTCTTTTTTGACAACTTTTTCCCATGACACCCAATCGCCTGTCGAGAAAAAGACTTTCTGTCCAAACACAATCTTTGCAAAAAACATCATGCATCAAATATTCCCTTACTACGACAAGGATCAATCAAAAAGTTCGTGCATGATTTCGAGGGAACGTATTTCGGACAACTCGGGTTGATGCAGACGATAATACGTAATCATTTGCTCGAGAATCGTCCGGCGTTCATCTCTCGTAAAACGGAAACGGCTCAGATTATGCGTATTCATGCGCATGAGGCGAGCAAACACGCCGGCCTCTGCGGGCAGCAACACATGACGATGTGCCGGTGTCGCCGGCACAAACACACCTTCGAGCATATCGAAAAAATAACCTTCGCCATACTGTTCGGTATTGGGCAGAAATCCGAGAAAACCCGACAAGCGCAACAAAAACCACAAATGAAAATTGGCCTTTCCCTCTTCCATCATATCGAAAAGACGTATCGATTGCACAAGGAAATCGAAAAATGCGGGATTGGACTCCGACTCCCGAAACAGCCGGGACAACATTTCAGAGAGAAACAATGCGACCGATGTTTTCACCGGATCGCCATAGATATGACTCCACACCTCGACCTGACGCACATCGCGTATGCGGAAAATATCCTGCCCCGCCTGCATTTCCGAATCGATTTCGAGAAAAGCGAACGGAGAAAAAAGCGGGCGCAACATACGGGAACGTTTTCCCTGCGACTGCGGCAACAAATAGGCCGCCCGCCCGAAACGTTCGGTATAAACCTGTACGATCGACACCTTATCGCTGTATGCAATCGTATGCAATACGATACCTCGTGTTTTTTCCAACATATATGGCGAAAACAAGCTATTTAAGGGTACAAAAATCCGACAAATAACGGAGAAAGACAATTTTTTATCTAAATATTTTGCCAATTCAAAAAACAGCTCTATATTTGCACTCGCATTTTCGGAGACCCTCTCTCTTTCATTGATAGGGAATTACGGAAAACGGCCCATTCGTCTATCGGTTAGGACGCAAGATTTTCATTCTTGAAAGAGGGGTTCGATTCCCCTATGGGCTACCAACCAAAAGGAGAGAGATAAGTTCATGGCTTATCTCTCTCCTTTTTTATTATACCCGTCCTTTTTTCGCTATTTTCACATCCCCCACTTCGCTATCTCGATAAAAATCACTACATTTGTTAGATTTTTTTTTGAGGACATAGATAATTACAGATTTTAAAGAAAGATAAACTCATGAGTGAAGAAATTAAGAATACTTCTACAGAGTACTCCGCAGATAGTATTCAAGTACTTGAAGGGTTAGAGGCAGTACGAAAAAGGCCATCCATGTATATTGGCGATACCAGCGAGAAAGGTCTCCATCACTTAGTGTATGAGGTCGTAGATAACTCCATAGACGAAGCGCTAGCCGGATATTGTACATACATCGACGTGGTAATCAATGAGGACAACTCGATCACGGTTACCGACGACGGCCGTGGTATCCCCGTGGATATTCATGAGAAAGAAGGTAAATCAGCTTTGGAGGTAGTATTGACGGTGCTGCACGCCGGCGGTAAGTTCGACAAGGGAACCTATAAAGTATCCGGTGGTTTGCACGGTGTGGGTGTATCTTGCGTAAACGCCCTCTCTACTTATCTGAAAGCGGAAGTTCGCAGGAACGGCAAAGTACATATGCAGGAGTTCTCTTGCGGAAAGCCGTTGCACGACGTACAGGTTATCGATAATACGGATAAAACAGGTACTACGATCTCTTTCAAGCCGGACGGTTCTATCTTTACGGTCACGGAATACAAGTATGATATCTTGGCTACCCGTTTGCGTGAATTAGCGTTCTTGAACGCTGGTATTACGCTACGTCTGACAGATAAGCGAGTTCTGAAAGAAGACGGTTCATTCAAGTCCGAGGTATTCCATTCGGATGAGGGATTGAAAGAGTTTGTCCGCTATATCGACCGTTCTAAAGAGAAACTGATTCCAGACGTAATCCATATCGTTACCGAGAAGCAGGGTATCCCTGTCGAGGTGGCGTTAACTTATAATACTTCTTACAATGAGAGCGTATTCTCTTACGTAAATGATATTAACACGATAGAAGGTGGTACACACTTAGCCGGTTTCCGCCGTGGCCTGACCCGTACGTTGAAAAAGTACGCCGAGGATTCTAAATTATTGGAGAAAGCCAAGGTGGAGATTCAAGGGGATGACTTCCGTGAAGGTTTGACCGCCGTTATCTCTATCAAGGTAGCCGAACCTCAGTTCGAGGGACAGACAAAGACGAAGCTGGGTAATAGCGAGGTTACCGGTGCAGTGGATATGGCGATCGGTGAGGCGTTAGGCTATTATTTGGAAGAACATCCGAAAGAGGCGAAAATAATCGTCGACAAGGTGATCTTGGCCGCTCAAGCCCGTCATGCCGCTCGTAAGGCTCGCGAATTGGTACAACGCAAATCTCCGCTGACAGGAGGTGGGCTTCCCGGTAAATTGGCGGACTGTTCCTCTAAAGACGCAGCGATCTGCGAATTGTTCCTTGTCGAAGGAGACTCCGCAGGTGGTACGGCTAAGCAAGGACGCGACCGTAACTTCCAAGCGATCCTACCATTGCGCGGTAAGATCTTGAACGTGGAGAAAGCGATGGATCATAAGATCTTCGAAAGCGAGGAAATCCAGAACATCTATCGCGCGATGGGCGTAACCGTCGGTACGGAGGATGACCCGAAAGCGTTGAACATGGAGAAGCTGCGTTACCACAAGGTGATTATCATGACCGATGCCGATGTGGACGGTAGCCACATCGCCACATTGATCTTGACCTTCTTCTTCCGCCGTATGCGTTCCTTGATCGAGAACGGATATGTGTATCTGGCGACTCCTCCCCTCTATTTGTGTAAGAAAGGTAAGGTTGAGGAATACTGCTGGACCGAGCAACAACGTCAGCAGTTCATCTTAAAATATGGAGGAGGCAACGAGAACTCGATCCATACACAACGATACAAAGGTTTGGGAGAAATGAACGACCATCAATTGTGGGATACGACCATGAACCCGGAAAACCGTACGTTAAAGCAGATCACGATCGACAACGCAGCCGAGGCTGACCAAATCTTCGCCATGTTGATGGGTGAAGACGTAGGCCCTCGCCGCGAGTTTATCGAGGAAAACGCTACATATGCTAACATAGATGCTTAAAATCATGAAAGTCCGTCGTCCGAATCTAGAGGCCCTATACAAAGAAGTTGATAATTATATACCGGCTAAAGAAAGCCTTCAACCTCCCCGAATAGGAATATCCGCTAACCGGAGAGACGGACTTTCCTGTATAGCGGAGACCTACGTGCAAGCCGTGCTGGATGCGGGGGGAGCCCCGGTACTTATCCCGGTGATCACGGATCTGAAAGCATTGACCGTACTGGTTTCCGAACTAGACGGATTGGTTATGAGCGGGGGTGGAGACATCAATCCGCTCTATTTGCATGAGGAGCCTATCCCGCAATTGCAAGACGTAGATACGCTACGTGACGAATACGATTTGATCTTGCTTCGCTTGGCCGCTAACCGACAAATTCCGATCATGGGTATTTGCCGAGGGCATCAGATCATGAATGTAGCGTTCGGAGGAAGTGTCTATCAAGACATCCATTCACAAGCCGATCACCCGCTATTGAAACACAGCCAGACATTGGCGCGGGAATATCCGTCGCATACGGTAACTCTCGAACCGGGAACGAACCGGCTACGCACTATTTTCAATGGAGAAGAACAAATCCTTGTCAACTCTTTCCACCATCAAGCGGTAAAAGAGGTCGCCCCCGGATTTAGGGCGACAGCGACCGCCCCGGATGGAATCAATGAGGCTATGGAACATACGGAGAAAACGATATTCGGTGTACAATGGCATCCGGAGGCCATGGCTCCGCAAGGGGATGAGGCCATGAAAGCCCTATTCGCTTACCATATCGAGAATGCCCGCCGTTTCGCAAAAGCCAAAGCGATCCATCAACGGATCGTGACGATCGATTCCCATACAGATACCCCAATGATCTTTCCCGGTGAATTTAATATCGGGGAGAAAGAAGGAGGGAAAGTGAATCTTCCTTTTATGGAAGAAGGGCGTATCGACGCAACCTTTATGGTCGCCTATATCCCGCAAGGTAAACGAGATGAGGCATCCTTACAGGCAGCGACAGCGTATGCGATAGAACGGCTGAATCAAGTAAAACGCCAGCAAACCTTACATCCGGACCGGATGGTTATAGCGACTACCCCCCAAGAGATCCGGACGATTAAGGCGCAAGGGAAAAAAGCGATCTGCCTCGGCATCGAGAACGGGTACGCTTTAGGGAAGCTGGTCGAAAACCTACGAATGTTCAAGGAGATGGGAGTTTCTTATATCACCTTATGCCATAATGGGGATAACGATATTTGTGATTCCGCTAGAGGAAAACAGGAATGGAAAGGACTAAGTCCTTTCGGTAAGGAAGTGGTAAAAGAGATGAACCGATTAGGAATCATGGTTGATATCTCGCATGCGGCGGAAAGTACCTTTTATCAGGTACTGGAAGTGAGCGAGACGCCAATCATAGCCTCCCACTCTTCCGCACGTGCGCTTTGCGATCATCCCCGCAATTTAACGGATGATCAACTGAAAGCGCTGGCCGCTCAAGGGGGTGTCGCCCAAATCTGCCTATACAAAGGATTCATCAATAAGGAAGAGGAAAAAGCTTCTTTAAGCGACGCTATCCGCCATATCAATCATATCGTGGATTTAATCGGTATCGATCATGTAGGAATCGGCTCGGATTTTGACGGAGACGGGGAACTGATCGGTTGCTCGGCTACCAATGAGTTGATTAACATTACCGTCCGACTTTTAGAAGAAGGATATACAGAAGAAGATATACGGAAAATATGGGGTGGGAACTTGCTAAGGGTTATGACCGCTATACAAGATTTTCCAAACAAATAGCAAACGAAAACAACTACATATTATGAAAAATATCTTATACACAGCAATATGCGCCTGTAGTATCTTATGTGGAGCACAGGCACAGACACCCGGATCGGAAGTCCCCAACTTAAAAAAGCTATATGAGTTGACAGACTCTTGCGATGTAAACGTGCGGGCACGATTCTCCCCATTGATCGGGATTTCCGCCAGTATCTCAAGTGGTGCTTCCCGGGTAGGGGCCACCTATATCCAATCCATCGTAAAGGCAGGGGGAACTCCGATTATCATCCCGGCTGTTACTGACGGTAAAGTACTCAGAAATATCGTATCGAATTTAGACGGGCTAGTTCTTATAGGAGGAGCGGATGTAAACCCTCTATGGTATGAGGAGGAGCCTCGGGAAAAGCTGGAGGAAGTCGATCCGGTACGCGATTTGTATGAGTTGAAACTAATCAAGATGGCTACCGACCAAAATATTCCCGTCTTAGGCATATGCCGGGGATTGCAACTGTTGAATGTAGCGTTTGGCGGTACGCTTTACCAAGACATCCCCTCACAACGTGGCGATCATTCTGTCAAGCATAGGCAAGATTTACCCAGTTCGTATGGCTCACACCGTGTCTTTGTTGACGCGAACTCACAGCTAGCCTCTATTCTAGGGAAAGATACCTTAGCCGTAAACTCTCTTCATCATCAAGCGATCAAGGAGTTGGCGCCTATCTTCAAGGCTACCGCTTATGCGCCCGACAGTATTATCGAGGCTATCGACGCTTATCCGAATCGATCCATCATGGGAGTTCAATGGCATCCGGAAGCGTTGACTTACGGAGGCGACACTACGATGTTAAGGATATTCCGCCATCTGATAGGAAAGGCCGAGACTTTCCACCAAGCCAAAGAGATGCACAAGCATTTCCTTTCCGTAGATACACATACCGATACTCCTTTCTGGTTCAAACGTGCCGGATTCAGCATCGCGGACCGGGAACGTAACCGGGTAAACATCCCTAAGATGCAAGAAGGGAAACTAGACGGGGTGTTCCTTGCGGCCTTCATCGGACAAGGTAAACGTGATGAGGTCTCTTTACAAGAAGCCGTACAAAAAGTAACAGGCTTGATCGAAGGTATTCGCAAGCAAGCTGAATTGAATAAGGATTTATGTGGCATCGCCGTTACGAACCAAGACTTCATCCGCTTGAAGAATGAAGGGAAAAAAGCGTTCTTTATCGGTATAGAGAATGGATACGGCATTGGTAAGGATCTGGCGAATATCGCTAAGTTCAAGGCGATAGGTGTCAATTATATCACGCTCTGCCACTCCTACGATAACGATATTTGCGACTCATCCACCCATACCAAGAAAGAATGGGACGGTTTAAGTCCGTTTGGTGAAGAGGTTGTGAAAGAGATGAATCGCCAAGGTATCATGGTGGATATGTCTCATGCCTCTGAGAAGTCATTTTGGGATGTTATCAAATTGTCCAAGGCCCCGATCATCTGCTCGCATTCCTCATCCATGGCGATGTGCAAGCACGACCGTAACCTGACCGACGAACAACTAAAGGCCCTTGCCCAAAATGGAGGCGTAGCGCAAGTTTGCTTGCTCGACCGCTATATCAATGAGGATTATAAAAACGCGAGCCTTACCGACGCGATCGAACATATCGATCATATGGTGAAAGTCGCCGGTATCGATCATGTAGGTATCGGCTCTGATTTTGATGGCGGTGGCGGAATTATCGGTTGCGAAAGTGACAACGATTTCATACAGATCACTGTTAAATTAATAGAGAAAGGATATACAGAGGAAGATATCGCCAAGATATGGGGTGGAAACTTGATGCGTGTATTAGACGAGGTTCAAGCGACTGCCTCCGTAAAAACATTATAAACAAAACAGATTTATGATCAGATTATTTTTTGCGTTATTGAGTTTTGCTCTTTTATCATGTGGAGCCAAAGGAACCAAAGAGACAGGTAATATGCCGGAGATCAAAAAACAACCGATCGCCTCAGCTGTTCCCGATTTCAACGCAGACAGCGCTTACGCCTATGTAGCGAACCAAGTCGCTTTTGGTCCCCGTGTACCTAACACGGCGGCTCATAAAGCATGCGGGGATTACTTAGCATCTGAATTGAAGCGCTTTGGCGCCAAAGTCTACCAACAGGAAGCGATACTGACCGCCTACGACGGAACGAAGCTGGAAGCGAGAAACATCATAGGCTCGTTTGATCCGGAGAATAGTAAACGTGTTTTACTATTCGCACATTGGGACAGCCGTCCCTATTCGGACCACGATCCCGATCCTTCCAAGCACCGGACCCCATTGGACGGGGCGGACGATGGCGGTAGCGGCGTAGGTGCCTTATTGGAGATCGCCCGCCAAATCGGACAAAAAGCCCCGGGTATCGGTATCGATATTATTTTCTTCGATGCGGAGGATTATGGTACGCCGGAATTCGTAACCGATTATACACCGGATAGCTGGTGCCTAGGTACCCAGTTCTGGGCAAAAAATCCGCATGTCCCTAATTATACGGCGGAATACGGAATCTTATTGGATATGGTGGGCGGCAAGAACGCCACGTTTTTCAAGGAGCAACAATCCTTACGTGCGGCAGCCCCGATCGTCGAGATGGTATGGAGCGCGGCCCGCGATCTGGGATATGGCAAATATTTCATTAACGCCGCAGGTGGAGCCATCACAGACGATCACCAATATGTGATTAGCGGACGTAATATCCCGAGTATCGACATCATTAACTACGACCCTGAGTCTAAAACAGGTTTCGCCAGTTATTGGCATACTCAAAAAGATAATATGGAGAATATAGACCGTGAGACTCTAAAAGCTGCCGGTCAAACCGTACTGGAAGTAATATACAATCGATAAAATACTGATAAAATGACAATCAATGAACTTCAAGACAATGTAATCGAAGAATTCTCAGTCTTCGATGATTGGATGGATAAATATGCGTTATTAATAGATCTGGGAAACTCCCTTCCCCCGCTCGATGAGAAATATAAAACGGAAAGCAACTTGATCGAGGGTTGCCAAAGCCGGGTTTGGTTCCAAGCGGATTATGCAGATGGAAAGATTATTTTCCAAGGAGAAAGCGACGCCGTGATCGTAAAAGGTATCGTATCCCTTTTGATCAATATCCTATCCGGCCATACCCCGCAGGAGATACTGGATGCCGATCTTTACTTTATCGACAAGGTAGGATTAAAAGAGCATTTATCCCCTACTCGTTCCAACGGGTTGGTAGCGATGGTGAAGCAAATGCGTCTGTACGCAATGGCTTACCGGGCAAAGGAACAACAATAAAAATAGGTGTTTTCACACGTATATAGGCACGAGCCGATACGTATATACGTGTAAGCCTACACCGATATAGGCATAGCCTCATACGTATATACGCATAAGGTTATGCCTATATACGTATTAAAAACCTAGTGTAAGCTGCTCCGGTAAAAGCGTGAATGTCTTGCGATGATAAGGCGTGATTCCGTGGGTACGAATCGCTTCCCTGTGGACCTTGGTAGGATAACCTTTATTGTCCAGCCAATGATAAGCGGGGTATTCCAAGGCCAATTCATTCATATAATCATCACGATAGGTTTTAGCCAATATAGAGGCGGCGGCGATACTCAGGTATTTGCCATCGCCTTTTACTACGGTCGTATGCGGAATATCGGGATAAGGGGTAAAACGGTTTCCATCGATCAATAAATGTTCCGGCCGTACTTTCAGTTGCTCGATCGCACGATGCATAGCCAAGAAAGAAGCCTTTAAGATATTAATCTTATCGATCTCTTCCGGACTGACGATGCCTACCGCCCAAGCGATCGCCTCACGTTCGATGACAGGACGAAGCTTATACCGTTTCTTCTCGCTTAATTGCTTGCTATCGTTTAAATCCTCATTCTTAAAATCTTCCGGAAGAATCACGGCGGCGGCGAATACCGCACCCGCCAAGCAGCCTCTTCCCGCCTCATCACACCCGGCCTCTATACGCCCGGTTTCCATATATGGTAATAACATATCCCAGTTTATTATTTATCGTATATATAGCTTTGTAGAGACGGAGCACGCCCCGTCTCTACAAGGTTGTACATTATTTTTGCTCATTCACAATCCAAGGGCGAAGCACGAACCAAGCGAATGCCGTAGCGGCGATCACCCCGCAAGTATTCGCCAAGAAATCAAACCAATCCCCACCCCGGTACGTCGTACAATATTCTTGCAATATCTCAATAATCCCACTCATAACGATCGGGCATAAAACTGCCCCGATCCAAGCATGCCATAATACCGTCTCATACTTCCGGTGATTCCGCAAGAACTCCAGCCATAGCATACCCGACATCCCCCCATACATACAGAAATGAACCACCTTGTCCACACCCGGGAATAAAGGGATATCATCCATCTTCGGCGGCTTAAAGAACGACAAGTAAATAACGACCAATATAATTGCCAGTGAAAACGGATATTTCTTAATATAATACATCATACTCAAAACATCTTCCGAACTCGTTCCACACCTGCGATGAACGTATCGATCTCCTCTTTCGTATTATAAAAGGAGAAAGACGCCCGCACCGTACCCTCGATCCCTAAGGCATGCATCAAAGGCTGGGCACAATGATGCCCTGTACGAACCGCTATTCCCAAACGATCCAGCAACATCCCCATATCGTAATGATGGATATTACCCACCAAAAAAGAAAGCACCGCTCCTTTATGATCCGCTTGTCCGAAAATACGCATCCCTTCGATCGTATTTAATCCAGCGGTCGCATACCGCAAAAGCTCATCCTCATAAGCAGCTATATTCTCTATACCGATCCGGTCTACATACCGCAAGGCTTCCGCCAACGCCGTGCTACCAATATAATCCGGAGTTCCCGCCTCAAACTTAAAGGGAAGCTCATTAAAAGTTGTCTTCTCGAACGAGACCGTAGCGATCATCTCGCCTCCTCCCTGATACGGAGGAAGTTTATCCAACCACTCCTCTTTGCCATACAAGACCCCGATACCCGTCGGTCCGTAAATCTTATGACCAGAGAAAACATAGAACTCCGCATCCAAGTCCTGCACATCCACCTTCATATGCGGAACGGCTTGAGCCCCGTCTACCAACACCGGCACGCCTTGTTCATGAGCGATCTCGATCATCGCCTTTACCGGATTTACCGTACCCAAGACGTTAGACACATGAGTCACGGAAACCAGACGAGTCTTATCCGAGAATAATTTACGATACTCATCCAGATTCAACTCCCCTTTCTCATTCATCGGGATCACCTTCAACGTAATACCTTTCCGGGCCGCTTGTATCTGCCAAGGAACGATATTGGAATGATGCTCCATCACGGACACGATCACCTCATCCCCTGCCGACATACATTCATCCGTAAAGCTGGAAGCGATCAGATTGATGGATTCCGTAGTTCCCCGGGTAAAAATAATCTCATTCGAGGAACGGGCATTCAAGAAATGCTGTACCGTTTTGCGAGCCTCCTCATGCGCCTCTGTCGCCGCTTGGCTCAAGAAATGTACGCCTCGGTGGATATTGGCGTTTACGTTATAATATCCATTCTCTATCTTTTCTACCACTTGACGAGGTTTCTGGGTAGTAGCGCCATTATCAAAATATATCAGCGGTTTATCGTATATCTTATGATCCAAGATCGGAAAGTCTTTTCGGATCGCTTGAACGTCTAACATAGTCTTACTTCTTTTTGTCTTAAAATTACGAGAGCCAAAGATACAAAAAAAAGGCTTTCTCGCTGAAAGAAAGCCTTTTTTATCATTACCTAACAGATATTACGCCTACACTTTATCCTCTACTCGCACGCCTACTTTTCTCTTCCAAAGTCAAAGTACGGAGACTCTGTACGGGCGTTGTCCATCAAGACTGCCAGTTCTTTTACCTTATCGGGATATTTCTCCGCCAGATTTGTATCCTCGTGTATATCATTACTTAAATCATACAGTTCCAATATAGTCTCACCCACGATCGGTTGCCGGATTAGTTTCCATTTACCGGAGCGTAATGCTTCCCGGCCATTCAACTCGTGAAATTCCCAATATAAATAATCATGGGCCTGTTGATCTTTCTTTGATAACAAGGTTGGTAAGAAAGAGATTCCATCCGTCTTCTCGGGCAAAACCGTACCTGTAAGTTCTGCCAATGTCGGCATGACATCCCAGAATGCGCTTATATGATCCGATTGGGCTCCGGCCTTGATCGTACCCGGGCACCATGCCACCATAGGTATACGGATGCCTCCTTCATATACATCCCGTTTGATCCCCCTAAAAGGTCCGTAACTCTTGAAAAAATCGGGATCAGCTCCACCCTCATGATGCGGGCCGTTATCGCTGGTAAAAATCACGATCGTATTCTTATCCAAACCTAACTCTTTCAATTCAGCCATTACATCCCCCACGTATTTATCCAACCGGGAGACCATGGCGGCAAAGGAGGCCAAGGGCTTCTCCGAGGTGTTATAACCGCCATACACTTTATCAAACTTACCAATATAAGGAGTCTCCTCGAATGAGTTCTCGTACATCTTATAAATAGAATCATGCGGAAGATTCAATTCCGCATGAGGCAGCGTATAAGTAAGCATCGCAAAGAATGGTTGCTCCTTATGATCCCGGATGAACTTCAATGCTTGCTCATGAATCAAATCTTGTGAATATGTCTTGCAAGCATTGTTCTCGTTTTCAGGAAAAAGAACCTTCTCCTCATTATGCCATAAATGATCCGGATAGAAGGAATGCGACTGCCGTTGGCAATTATACCCATAAAACTCATCGAAGCCCATCTTATTGGGAATGGAGACAGAGCCCGGATTTCCCAATCCCCATTTACCAAAGATACCGGTCGTATAACCGGCCGATTTCATTAATTTACCCAACGTATAGGTATCCTCCCGCATCGGCTGTTGGCCTTCGGGCGTGATCTCCCGGTTTCCCCGGACTTGCGTATGTCCCGTATGCAATCCGGTCATCAAGGAGCAACGGGAAGGGGCACTCACCGTACATCCGGCATAATGCTGCGTGAACAACATTCCCTCCTTCGCCATCCGATCGATATTGGGCGTCTTGATAATCTGCTGGCCATAACAACCCACATCGCCATATCCTAAATCATCCGCTAAGATATACACAACATTCATAGGACGCTCCGGAGTTTTTTCGCAACCGGACATTCCGACAAGCAGCAATGTCCCGGATATACATAAAGTCAATTGTGTTTTCATATACCTTTAAAATAAATAGAAGTGTTAGAAACCAATTACAATCTTCTGATCCTGATTCGTAGACAAGCGGTTCGTCCGTACCTTAACCCTTCCCATACGATCCGAGGCATCGAAGTACCAGCCTTCTTGTCCGGCATTGAACGCTTCGGGGGAGATGGCAGATAGGGGCTTTTCGGCTACGGTTACGTTTGACGGGCTGGATTCTGAGCGGACATCCAATAGGTAAGTACGCTCTTGGTAACGTCCTTTATAATCTCCTTTCGCTTTCGCTATATCCACGGTGATCGTTCCTTTCTCACCTTTTGGGGAGGAAACAGAGATTAAGGTACGGGCAAACTCGCCTTTCTTATAATCACGGGTGAGACCGTCATCCTCATATAAATTGAAAGAGGTGTTTCCGTAGGGATATAAGTCCAAGGTCAAGACATCCGCAGGTTTCTCGCCTACATAATTCATATCCGGATACATCGGGATAATGGCGCCTTGACGGATAAATACCGGGCAAATATCCAGTTTAGCCTCATATTTATCCAACCACTTGCCACCCTCGTATTTCTTTCCGGTCCAATAGTCGTACCATTCTCCGGCAGGGAAGTAGATACTGTCGCGTACGTTCTTCCGGGTATATACGGGGGCAACCATCATCCACTCACCACTCATGAACTGGTATTGGGTAGTCGTATCACGGGTAACCACGTCGTCCGGGAATTCCAATACCATCGCACGAGCCATCGGTACACCGGTCATATGCGCCTCATGGCAATAGGTATAGGCGTACGGGTTCAGACGCATCTTCAGCTTTAAGAATTTACGGTTGATATCCGTGTACGGATGCCCATATACCCAAGGCTGACGGTCGGCATCTGCCCAGCCACTCATGGTCATAAAGATCGGGGTGAAGACCTTCCATTGCAAGTCGCGGGTATAGGTTTTCGGGGAACCGCCGAAGATACCGTCCACATCGCTAGTAGCGGCGTTCATAGCGGAAAGGCCGGCACCCGTGATCGTCGGGATATGGTAACGGATATAATCCCAGTTGCTCACTTGGTCACCGCTCCATACCGTAGAATACCGTTGGGTTCCGGCCCAACCGCAAACAGCCCATACGAAACCCCGTTCATTCGTATTGTTCTCGATCCCCTCGAATGCGGATTTACAGCCGTTCAAGGCAAACTCATAGCCTTCTCCAACCCAAGCCACATCCAATTTACACAGGCGGGTACCACATTTACCTACCTCGTAGGCAATCTTATCCACACCATTCTCTGTCCACAAGCCCGTATGGAAACCTCGTTTGCCTAATTCCGTCACAACAGAATCCAATTTCACATAGCCGCAACCATAGCCATCGTTCGGCAAGATCCAGCCACGGGGCATATCATATTCCACATATTTATCGGCAACTTGGCTGATTACGTCCGGGGTGGATTGAGGCCATCCGGTGCGCTGTTCCCCTTTGTTATAGCAGTCGGCGTCTCCCATCGTAAGCATCCACATCGCCGGCATAAAAGGTTTTCCGGTGATATCCGTATAGTCGTTCAATAGGTCTTTCAAGGAAGGGCCGTAGAAGTAGAACGCGTCAAAGCGATTCTCGTTATGCGTCAACTGACTGGTGAAGCCCATCAGCTTAAAGCCATCATCATAGTTCTTGTCCAACATCTCCGTGCCGTTGAAGGCATAATGTCCCGGGGCAAACGTATTGCGGAATACGCCATATCCTTTCGTGGACATATAGAAGGGAGCCGGGTTAGAGGATTGATCCTCATCCCAACCGGTCACCTCGATATCCGCTTCCTTCCCAGCGTATGAGAAATTACCTTGTTGCATACCGCAACCGTAGAAATCCTCATCACCGCTACGGCGCATCGTTTGGGTCGTTTTTAGTCCGAAGGCAAGTGGTTCGGCCTCCTCGTAGATCACGGCACGGTTATTCTTGTCATACATGGCGAAACGAATAGGGTTCTTATAGACACGTACGACACATTGGGGAGTCGTGAACTTATAATAGCTGCCGTTGTCGGCCATGGAGACTCTCGGGTTCTTTACCCCATAATCCACGACGATCGAGTTTGCCGCCGGATTGGTATACTCCCCATCCGGTGCCAACCAGATACGGAAGATATCATCCCGATAAAACATCAACTTAACCTTAGCGTACCCGGAGACGAACTCATATTCCGTGTTGCTGATCTTATTGAACTTCGTCAACTTACCCAAGTTCATACGGGCGGCGAACAGGTTCGCTTTTAATACGTTGTTTGACGAACGCTCATCCTTCGGGTATTGGATAGCGAACTCTATTTTATAGGAACCCATCTGGGTTAGGTCGGTAGCGGGGAAAGCTACCTCATATTCCTCTTGTTTAGCGATCGGATGCCCGGAGGCGGTTACCGTGGCGGTTAGTTTCTGACCGTTGTTTAAAGAGGCGGTTACCGTGAAATCCTCGTCTACGGGCTGGGAGCCAACGTTCTTCAGCTTCACTTTCAACACGTCTTCCTTCGTGAACGTATTCCCGGTTTCTTGGTGTGAGGTCACTTTCTCCAAAGCCAAATCATGCGCAAAAGGCTCTGTCAGCTCAATATCATCGACCATCCAATACCAAGAGAAGATATCCCGCCAGAAGAAACGCAAGTAGACGGTTTTCTGGTTCGCGGCTACCTCGCTGATGTTGATCTCCTCGTTCACCGGGGCATGAAGCTGGGTAGCGGCGGGGATCTTATCCATCACGTTATACTCTTTCCAATTCACCCCGTCGTTGCTGACGCCAACCCAAAGGCCGGCACGTTTTCCGGTGAACCAATTATTCCAACGAAACAAGTGCTGGAATTTCAATACCACATCGTTCTTTCCCGCACAATCGATAGCGCTGGTCTGGAAATAGCCGTTCGGGTATTCCTCCCGTTGATTCCACTTCGTGATCTCCTCCCCGGTGACTACGCCCGGCCGGAATTGCATATGATAGCCACGACTCGTAGAGGCGATGGGAGGCGCTTGTTGCTCAAACTGGAAAGAACCGGGATAAGGCTGATCGGTAACAATCCATTCACACTTTGCCGATTTCGTCGAATCGACAATCATCCAGCCGTCGGGTAATTTCCCGGCAGAGAAATCTTCTTTCCAAAAACTTTGTTGTGCGGACAGGGAGGAAACGCAACCTGTCAGAAGCATGGATACAATTAGACTTTTTATCATTTGAATTAGTTGATTAGATTTAGGCAGTAAAGATAGTCTTAATTTACGAGGGTTCGCAAACGTTCGCGTGATTTTTATTCTCTTTTCGCTGGGCGGAAACGTGTTATTATCAATGGAATCCTTCTATCTTTGCGTATGTACAACCTTGTCATATAAATCAATAAACATATATCATGAACAGACATTTATTCTTGAGCCTTTTACTGGCCCTTTTCGCTTCCAGTACGCTTTCAGCCGATAACCTTAGAATCGAGCCGACCTTCTGGTGGAGTGGTATGAAGAACCCGGAACTCCAGCTGATGGTATACGGTAAGGATATCGCCGGATATCTCCCTAGCGTGAAATATCCCGGCGTACAGTTGAAAAGCTCGGTAGCGTTGGAAAGCCCGAATTACCTATTGATCTATCTGGACGTGGAAAACGCCAAGCCCGGCAGGTTTGATATCACGTTCACGAAGGACAAAAAGAGTTTCAATTACTCGTATGAGTTGAAGGCCCGTAAACCGAACGCCGATCGGATCAAGGGGTTTGACTCTTCCGACGTGCTTTATCTCATCATGCCGGATCGTTTCGCAAACGGAGATCCCTCGAACGATCAAATCCCGATGCGTACCTCTTATAAGGTAGACCGTAACAGCCCGAACGCCCGTCATGGGGGTGACTTGGCCGGTATCGAGCAGCATTTGGATTATATCGAGGATCTGGGCGTTACCGCTATCTGGCTGAACCCGGTATTGGAGAATGACATGGAGGGAGGCTCTTATCACGGATATGCCACGACGGATTATTACCGGGTAGACCCACGCTTCGGCACGAACGAGGATTACGTCCGCTTGATCGAGAAGACGCACGAGCGGGGCATGCGTGTCGTAATGGATATGATCTTCAACCATTGTGGAAGCGATCATCCTTGGATGAAAGATATCCCTAGCCACGACTGGTTTAATAATCTCGATAACTACGTGCAGACCAACCACGATAAAGAGGCTTATTTCGATCCTTACGTGTCGGATTATGATAAGGAGACGATGCTGAACGGCTGGTTTGTCCCGAGCATGCCGGACTTGAACCAAAAGAACCCACATGTAGCCAAATACCTTATCCAGAACTCTATCTGGTGGATCGAGTATTGCGGCGTGGATGGTATCCGTCAAGATACGTATCCGTATGCCGACGTGGACATGATGCGGAATTGGTGCACGGAGGTCATGAACGAGTATCCGGAGTATAACATCGTAGGCGAGGCGTGGATGAACTACACAATCGGTTCCGCTTATTGGCAGAAAGGCAGCCGGTTGAACTTCGGGCAGGATACCGAGCTGAAATCGGTAATGGATTTCCGCTTGATGGGTATCGCGAGCAAGGCGTTCCATGAGGAGACTGGGTATTCCGGAGGCTTGCATACGATCTTCGAGCATATGTGTTATGATTATGTATATCCCGATATCTATAATGTATTGCGTTTCTTGGAGAACCATGATACGGATCGTTTTCTTCCCTCCATGCCTAAGTCTGTCGATGATTTGTACGCGTTCAAGCAAGGGGTGACATTCTTGTTGACGATCCCCGGTATTCCCCAGCTCTATTACGGGCAGGAGTTGTTAATGAACGGCACCAAGGAGAAGGGAGACGGATATATCCGCTTGGATGTTCCCGGTGGCTGGCCCGGCGACAAGGTGAATCAATTCGAGGCATCCGGTCGCAGCGAGGTGCAAAATGACGCATGGAATTTCCTCCGGACTTTATTGAAATGGCGCAAGGGCAACGATATCATCGCCAAGGGTAAGATGAAGCATTTCATGGTGAACCAAGGTGTCTATGTTTACGAGCGCAGTCTGGATGGCCGGAGCGTATTGGTCTTGATGAATGGCAGCGATAAGGAGGTGAACCTCCCGTTGGCCCGCTATGCGGAAGTATTGCGAGGTAAAACCTCCGGAAAAGAGATATTAACCGGAAAGGAGATTCCATTGGGAGACGAATTATCCTTGGCACCGAAAGGGATCTTCGTGCTGGAAATGTGATACCATTAGCCCCGATGATTTTTCATTCGAGGACCTATTTATAGATTACTAATAATTAAATCGGGAGGTCTCTTAAACCTCCCGATTTTCTTTTCACATATACTATTTTAATCTCTTTTCAAGAATCAATCGATGCCTGCATTGAATGCCGTTCTCCCAGATAGGCTCGGCATAGTTCCGCACGAAATAATCACGATCTACGGCTACCAAATCGAAGCCTTCCTGTTGATAAAGCATCATCGGGCCGACGGCTGAGGTTCCGGTACAAATACGCAAAAGCTCGACATCTTGAGCCGGAGCCCATTTATCAGATACATGCCGTAATAGTTTCCGGGCGATTCCTCGCCGACGGAAGATATCCGCCACGGCAAGATTCATGATCTCCGCCTTACCACCCTCCTCCTTGCGAACCACGATCACGCCGGCAACGGAATTTCGTACCGTAGCGATAAAGCAATCCGAATCCTTTAGGTAAACCTCTACTTTCTCCCGATCCGGATCGGCTTCCAGCAGTAACTCATAAGGAGGGAATAAAGCTGCTTGTATCTCCGGCTCCCCGTTAGCGACGATCTCTACGATATTTCCGTCAGGATCTCGGATCACGCCCTCATAGTAACCATCCCCAGAAGTGCGGGTCTCACCGGCGATCGTGTATCCATCCATCCGGAAACGTTCGATCATTTGATCCACTTGCTCCTTCGTATCCGCATGAAAAGCCAGATGAGCCAAGCCGATATGATCCTTGTCGTAAGCCTCATTAATATCTTGCCGTTGCATGATCTCCAAAGCGGGGCCACTCTCAAAAGAGACGAAATAAGAGGCGAATCCTTTCTTTGGATTCACATATTTCTCGTTACTCTTACCGTTGAAATACTTTACATAGAAATCCCGTAAACGTTCCAGATGATTCGTCCATAGGGCGATGTGTGTTAACTGCATAAGTTGGAGGTTTTAATTTGTCACTGCCAAAGATATAAAAAAATCAGACATGGTTCCCTACATGATCGTCGGGATAATCCATGTCTGATTACTGTTTTCTTCTTATTCGCGATTATTTACAAATCCGGCAACCGGCGCATTTAGCCAGCTCACCGCGGAAACGTTTCTCTACCAGTTTATGCAAACGGTCTTTCAACGCCTCCAAGCGTACATGGTCGATCACGTCGGAAGTGAAAGCCACGCTCAATAACATACGGGCCTCGTCACGTGGGATACCGCGGCTTTGCATATAGAACAAAGCGTTCTCATCTAACTGACCGGTCGTCATACCGTGCGAGCATTTTACGTCGTCCGCGTAAATCTCCAGTTGCGGCTTGCTGTACATACGGGCCTCACGAGTAGCGCACAGATTACGGTTCGTCTGGTAAGCGGCGGTCTTCTGGGCATCCTCTTTCACCAAGATACGTCCGCTGAAGACACCTACGGCATGATCATTCAGTACATTCTTGAACAACTCGTTGCTGGTACAATTCGGAACCGCATGGGTAATATGGCTATAGGTATCCATCTGTTGCTCCTTGTCCAGAACGGACATACCGCATAAGGTAGACTCGGCATACTCGCCATTCAGTTCCACGTAATAATTGTTGCGAGTCAAGCCATTCGTCAACGTAATACCGTTTACCAAGACATTGGTCGAGGCCGCCTGCCTTACGTGTACGGAGGAGAAACGGGTCGTGGACACACTGCTTTCCTCCAAATCATAATAATCGAAGCGAGCGCCTTCCTCTGCGAAAATCTCAACCACTTGAGTCGCCAAGAATTTCACGCCGTCGATACTATGGTCGCAAACCAACAACTTCGCCTCCGAATGAGGTTCCATAATCACCAGGACACGACGGTTCGCCATCGTATCCACATCATTACGGAATATATTCACTAATTGGATAGGACGCTCAACCACGACATTTTTCGGTACATACACCACAAAACCATCTTGAGCCAACATCGTATTCAATGCGATAATACCATCCTTGCTACTCGGCGCCGCCTTTCCGTAATACTTGGAAGCGATCTCCGGATATTGCTCCGTAAAAGCCTTCAACCCTCCAGCATACACGCCTTCCGGCAAATGTGCTTTCGGTAAGTCCTTATCGTAAAACGTATCGTTCACGACAAAGTATAACGATGTGCTCAAGTTCGGTACGTCACAACGGAATACGTCATAAGGATTCACCGGGATAGCGACCCGGTTGATATTTAAACCGTAATCCGGAGCGAACGCTTGGGCTACATCCGTATATTTATAATCCTCGCTTCTCGTGGAGGGGAATCCGAGTCGCTCAAAGTTCGCCAAGGCATCAGCCCTAAGGGCATTCATCACCGGCGTACTATGACGACATACCAGATCCTCACATTGGGCGAAAAGATCGATATATTGTTGCTCGGCCTTCATATTACTCATCTCCCATCTCTTTCTTGATCCAGTCGTAACCTTTCTCTTCCAGTTCCAAGGCCAATTCCGGACCGGCGGTCTTCACGATACGGCCTTTGTAAAGCACATGAACCACATCCGGCTTGATGTAATCCAGCAGACGCTGATAGTGCGTGATTACGATAGCGGCATTCTCCGGAGTCCTCAACTGGTTCACGCCATGCGCTACGATACGCAAGGCATCGATATCCAAACCACTATCCGTCTCATCCAAGATCGCCAATTTCGGCTCCAGCATCGCCATCTGGAAGATCTCGTTCCGCTTTTTCTCTCCACCGGAGAAACCTTCGTTCACGCTACGGCTGGCCAGTTTATTATCCAGCTCGACGATCGCACGTTTCTCACGCATCAATTTCAAGAAGTCCGTAGCCGAAACCGGTTCCAGACCGTTATATTTACGATGCTCGTTCAACGCCGCACGCATAAAGTTCACCATACTGACCCCCGGGATCTCGACCGGATATTGGAAGCTCAAGAAAATACCCTCACGGCTACGATCCTCCGGAGAAAGATCCAGCAGATTCTTACCGTTGAAGATAACCTCTCCTTCCGTTACCTCAAAAGCGGGATTACCTACTAATACACTACTTAACGTACTTTTTCCAGAACCGTTCGGTCCCATGATAGCATGTACCTCACCCGCTTTCACCGACAGGTTGATACCTTTCAATATCTCTTTGCCATTTACGTTGGCATGTAAATTCTTAACCTCTAACATCTTTTCTAATTGAAAATTGAAAGTTGAAAATTGAAAATTATTCTATCCTACGCTGCCTTCCAGCGAGATCGTTAGTAATTTCTGAGCCTCGACGGCGAACTCCATCGGTAACTTATTCATTACCTCACGAGCATATCCGTTCACGATCAAACCGACAGCCTCTTCTACCGAGATACCCCGTTGTTGGCAGTAGAACAATTGCTCCTCGCTGATCTTACTCGTCGTAGCCTCATGCTCCACGATCGCCGTCTCATTCTGAATATCAGCGTAAGGGAACGTATGAGCTCCACAAGTAGAGCTTAATAGCAAACTATCGCATTGGCTATGATTACGGGCTCCTTCCGCACGGGCGGACACCTTCACCAACCCCCGATAGCTATTCTGGCTATGACCGGCAGAGATGCCCTTGGATACGATCGTACTTTTCGTATTCTTACCCAGATGGATCATCTTCGTACCCGTATCGGCCTGTTGGTAATTATTGGTTACGGCAACCGAGTAAAACTCACCTACCGAGTTATCACCCGCCAAGATACAGCTCGGATATTTCCAAGTGATCGCCGAACCGGTCTCTACTTGCGTCCAAGAGATCTTGCTACCCTCACCTTTGCACAAACCTCGTTTCGTCACGAAGTTATAGATACCGCCTTTACCTTCCTTATCACCCGGATACCAGTTCTGTACGGTAGAATACTTCACCTCGGCACGCTCGTTCGCCACGATCTCCACGATAGCGGCATGCAATTGGTTCTCGTCACGCATCGGTGCCGTACATCCTTCCAAATAACTTACATACGCCTCATCGTCTGCGACAATCAAGGTACGCTCGAACTGTCCGGTATTAGCGGCATTGATACGGAAATACGTACTCAACTCCATCGGGCAACGTACGCCCTTCGGTATATAAACAAACGAACCGTCCGAGAACACGGCCGAATTCAAGGCGGCAAAGAAATTATCACGATAACCAACCACGCTCCCCAAATACTTCTGCACCAAGTCCGGATGATGTTGTACAGCCTCGCTGAACGAACAGAAAATAATCCCCTTCTCCGCGAGATTCTCCTTGAAAGTAGTCTTCACGGAAACACTATCCATCACGGCGTCTACCGCCATTCCGCTTAAATGCTTCTGTTCTTCCAAAGGAATACCCAGTTTATCGAATGTTTTCAACAACTCAGGATCTACCTCATCCAAGCTCTTTGGTCCCTCTTTTTTCTTAGGGGCGGCATAATAGATAATGTCCTGATAATCGATCGGCGGGATATTCAAGTGAGGCCATGTAGGCATCTCCAACGTCTGCCAATGGCGAAAAGCCTTCAAACGGAACTCGAGTAACCATTCCGGCTCGTTCTTCTTGGCAGAGATAATACGGACCGTCTCCTCGTCTAATCCACGATGGATCACCTCCGTATCAATATCGGTAACGAAGCCATATTTATAATCTCCGCTCGTTACCTCATTAATGATATGATTTGAATCCTGCATAATTATAAATTAACCATTGATAAAAGCCCTTCATTCTCCTAATGAAAACAAATTATGTGGGAAAATTGTTGGTACTATTTGCTTCACGCTATAATAAAAACGAGATTCTATCTTCGATTGGCGATGAATCAAGACCGATCCGCGATCCACGAACTCCAGCGCATTCAACAGCAAACTGGTAAAGACCAAAACGACCAGCAACCCGAAAAAACCCCCAAACAAATGGTTGATAACGCTCAACGGTGTCGCCCCTACCACCTTGGTAACCAGTTCACCCGCTAGGATAAATACCCCCATAATCAAGATAAAACCCGCTATATAACTCAAGATCGTAACCCCTTCTTCCGGAAACCAACCCAACGCCAAGATATATCCTTTCAGCCAAGCCGCCGCTTTCCCGCAGAAAAAGATCGCGATCACTAGGGCTATAAGCGAAACAACCTGTTTGATGATTCCATCAAACAGGCCTTTCACAAATCCTATCCCTGCCAGACATAGCAATGTAATGTCCAACCAGTTCATCGTTATAACGTCTTCTTTATTTCTGTCTCTTCGTAAGCCTCGATCATATCGCCCACTTGGATATCGTTGAAGTTCGTAATATTCAAACCGCAATCCAAGCCAGCCACGACCTCTTTCGCATCGTCCTTGAAACGTTTCAAAGAACCTAGCTCACCGGCATAGATAACGATACCGTCACGTATCAAACGGATCTTGTTCGTACGTTTGATCTTGCCTTCCTTAACCATACATCCGGCAACCGTACCGACCTTGGTGATCTTGAATACCTGCTGAACTTCCACATAAGCGGTAATCTCCTCCTTGATCTCCGGAGAAAGCATGCCTTCCATAGCGCTCTTCACCTCCTCGATCGCATCGTAGATGATAGAATACAAACGGATCTCCACACCTTCCTTCTCGGCGTTTCTACGTGCTTGCAAAGACGGACGAACTTGGAATCCGATAATGATAGCGTTCGAAGCCGCTGCCAAAACCACATCCGACTCGGAAATCTGGCCAACCGCCTTGTGAATTACGTTTACCTGAATCTCCTCGGTAGACAAACGGATCAAAGAGTCGGACAAAGCCTCTACGGAACCATCCACATCACCCTTCACGATCACGTTCAACTCTTGGAAGTTACCCACGGCGATACGACGTCCGATATCATCCAAAGTAAGCATCTTCTGCGTACGAAGACCTAACTCACGCTGCAATTGCTCACGACGGTTAGCGATCTCACGCGCCTCTTGCTCAGTCTCCAATACATTAAATGTATCACCGGCCTGAGGAGCACCATTCAAACCGAGGATCAATACCGGCTCGGAAGGACCGGCCTTCTCCACCCGTTGATTACGCTCGTTGAACATCGCCTTGATACGTCCTTGATGAGTTCCCGCCAAAACGATATCTCCCATCTTCAACGTACCGTTCTCCACCAATATGGTAGATACATAGCCACGTCCCTTGTCCAAAGAAGACTCGATGATAGAACCAACCGCACGTTTTTTCGGATTCGCTTTCAAATCCAACAGGTCGGCCTCCAACAAGACCTTCTCCAACAACTCCTCGACACCGAGACCTTTCTTAGCGGAGATCTCCTGACTCTGGTACTTACCCCCCCAGTCTTCCACCAAGTAATTCATATTCGCCAACTCCTCCTTGATCTTCTCAGGATTAGCATGTGGTTTATCGATTTTATTAATAGCGAAAACAATAGGAACACCGGCAGCCGAAGCGTGATTAATCGCCTCAATCGTCTGAGGCATCACGTTATCATCAGCGGCCACGATAATAATCGCAATATCCGTCACCTTCGCGCCACGGGCACGCATAGCGGTAAACGCCTCATGTCCCGGAGTATCCAAGAACGTGATACGGCGGCCATTCTGCAACTTCACGTTGTAGGCTCCGATATGCTGCGTGATACCACCGGCCTCACCGGCGATTACGTTCGCACTACGGATATTATCCAATAAAGAAGTCTTACCATGGTCAACGTGTCCCATCACCGTTACGATAGGCGGACGGGCTACCCAATCCTCCTCGTTATCATCTTCCTCATCAGCGTTGATCGCCTCGACAACATCCGCACTTACATATTCAGTCTTATAACCGAACTCCTCAGCCACAATATTGATCGTCTCCGCATCCAGGCGCTGATTGATCGAAACCATAAGGCCGATGCTCATGCAAGTACCAATAACCTCCGTTACAGATACGTCCATCATGTTCGCCAAGTCGTTGGCCGTAACGAACTCGGTCAGCTTCAATACCTTGCTTTCCAGTTCTTCCTGTTCCATCAACTCGTGCTCACGTTTCACAGCGGCGTCACGTTTATCACGACGGTATTTAGCCCCCTTATTATTCTTATTATTCTTGTTGGTCAAGCGAGCCAAAGTCTCCTTGATCTGCTTTTGAACATCCTCTTCACTAACTTCCGCTTTCACCGGCTTCTTCAAGCGAGGCTTACGGTCGTTATTCGGACGATCGTCACGATTCGGGCGCGGATAATTCGTACCCGGCGTATTATTCACGTCTACCCGATCTTTCTTGATACGTTTACGCTTCTTCTTAGCGTCACCTTCCTCACCCGGTTTAGCAGGAGCGTTCGGTTTAATCAAAGTCGGCGAATTCGGACTCTTATGAGGAGCGCCCGGACCGTTGCTATTATTACCCGGCCGATTGTTATTAAACTTTTGCTTCTCATCACGCTCTTTCCGCTTCTCCTCCTTCGTTTTCTTTTTCGGACGAGTCGATTGGTTAAGCGCATCCAAGTCAATCTTACCGGTTACCTTGATCTTTGACTCCAATTTAACCGAGTTCAAACGGAAAAGATTATCATCCTTTTCCTCGGTCTTCTCTACTTCCTGTTCCGGTTTCACACTTTCCACCTTAGGTTCCGCAACAACCGGTTGCTTCTCTACGGTTTTTTCTTTTTCCACTTCCACTACTATAACTTTTTCTTCTTTTTTCTCCGTGGGAGCCTGCGCAGGCTGCGCGGGTTTAACAGGAGCTTGAGCAGCGGGAGCGGCAGGCGCTTCCTTCACTTTCGGCTCTTCCTTTACCTTAGGCTCTTCTTTCACCTTCGGCTCCTCTTTAGCCTTCGGCTCTTCCTGCTGTTTTTTATGTTGTCCACCATCCAAATCGATATGACCCTTCATTACGATCTTAGGTCTGAATTCTTCCGGTATCACTGTCTTTATTTCCGCGGTCTTCTCTTCTTTCACAGAAGGAACCTCTTTCCGCATACGATCCGCCGCAAAATTACGATCTTTCTCTGGCAGATCCTTTCCAAACTCTTTTACGAGCAAAGCATACTGTTCATCACTGATCCTCGTGTTGGGATTATCCTCAACCGAGAACCCATTCCGGTGCAGGAACTCAACCACCGTGTTGATTCCCACGTTCAATTTTCTCTGTACTTGAATTAATTTTATAGGCATATCTAACTTTGTCGTAATACTTATTCGTTACCTTCATCTTCAAATTCCGCAGATAAGATAGCTAAAAGATCGTCCACGGTCTGTTCTTCCAGATCGGCACGTTCAATAATCTCATTGCGGTCCATAGCAAGGACACTCTTCGCCGTATAGCATCCTATATTCTTCAGTGCGTCGATCACCCAGCTGTCGATCTCGTCGGAGAACTCATCCAAGTAGATATCCTCCTCGTCCGCTCCTTCGATATCACGGAATACGTCAATCGTATACTCAGTCAACATACAAGCCAACTTAATATTCAGACCGCCCTTACCGATCGCTAAAGAAACCTCCTCCGGACGTAGATAAACCTCAGCTTTCTTTTCCTCCTCATTCACACGGATAGAAGAGATCTTAGCCGGGCTTAAGGCACGCTGGATAAACAAAGAGAGATTTGAGGTGTAATTAATCACATCAATGTTCTCGTTTCTCAACTCGCGAACGATTCCGTGGATACGAGAGCCTTTCATACCTACGCAAGCGCCTACCGGATCAATACGGTCATCGTATGACTCGACAGCCACCTTGGCACGCTCTCCCGGGATGCGGGCGATCGCCTTGATCGTAATCAAGCCGTCATTAATCTCCGGAACCTCCAACTCAAACAACCGTTGCAAGAAGACCTTATCCGTACGGGAAAGAAGGATCTTCGGGTTGTTATTATAGTTATCCACACGTTGAACGATCGCACGTACGGTCTCTCCCTTACGATAGAAATCGGTCGGGATTTGCTCGGATTTCGGCAGTAGCAACTCATTACCATCGTCATCCAGCAACAGGATTTCTTTCTTCCACACCTGATAAACCTCAGCGGCGATGATGTGGCCGATTTTATCCTTATACTTAGCGTACAAGCTGTCTTTCTGCAATTCAAGTATCTTTGAAGCCAAAGTTTGGCGCAAGTTTAAGATCGCACGGCGTCCGAAGTCTGCGAAATGCACCTCGTCGGTCACTTCCTCGCCCACCTCACAGTCGGCATCGATTTTACGGGCCTCCGTCAACGTAAGCTGCAAGTTCTCATCCTCCAATTCATCATCAGCCACAACCGTACGGTTTCTCCATATCTCGAAATCACCTTTCTCAGGGTTGATAATCACGTCATAGTTCTCATCCGTGCCAAACATCTTGGCGATCACGTTACGGAACGAATCTTCCAAAACGCTAATCATCGTATCTTTATCGATATTCTTCAACTCCTTGAACTCCGCAAGGGTGTCAATCATACTGATTGTTTCCTCTTTCTTGGCCATAATCTTACTTGAATCTTATTAAGTATTTTGTATATTTTATTTCATCAAATGTATACGACTCATCCTCCACCACAGTCACCTTCCGCTTAGCGCCTTCCGGTTTCACCTTCTTCTCGACAGAGACAACCACACCGTTCTCGTCGGCAGATTTCAACACACCGGTCAGCTTCGAGCCGTTTTTCAACAGCATCTCCACCTCGTTTCCGATGTTCTTGACGTATTGGCGAAGTACCTTGAAAGGAGAAGTAATGCCGGCGGAGCCAACCTCCAGCTCATAATCCTCGACGTCACGATCCAGATGCTCCTCCAAATACCGGCTCAACTCGGCGCAATCATCAATGCTTACCGCTTCATCGTTATCAATTTCAACGACTATCAGGTTTCCCGGTTTAATCACCACGTCTACTAAATAATTGCTTGAAGAGGCTAGTTTTTCCTCTATTAATTGGCTTACCACTTTCTTTTCTATCATACACATATCTGTTAAGAACAAAAGAAGGGGACTACCCGCCCCCTCCTCAACTTCACTTAATCGCCCGCAAATATACAAAAAATCAATGAGTTCTCAAAATATCCTCATCTTTTTACAGAAAAAATTAATACGACACAAACCGGATTACTATCCATAGTAATCAGAATTAATATCTATAGAAATCTGATTTACTATTGATAGTAATATTTATTAACACTTTTATGCCTATCTTTGCTGCCGAATACGAAGGGGTGCTCGCAAAATCCTTCACGAAAGGAGCGGGCTGAGATCATACCCATAGAACCTGTACAGGTAATGCTGTCGTAGGGATTCATGCTTCTCCGATCCTTTCTATTCATCTATTTAGTTTTAAAGCAAAAAGATGAAAAGATGAAAAACGTATTGGTTATCTTGGCCGGCTCCTTACTGGCTACAACCGTCAAGGCACAAATGCCCAGTCCGGTCGACTCCTTGAAAATCTCAAAAGACGTATCTTTGGATGAAGTAGTTATTACCGCTACCAAAGTCGGGAAAGAAACCCCGGTAGCTTATAGCGACATCTCCAAACAAGAGCTAAGCAGCCGGAACAACGGGCAAGGTATCCCATTCCTTATCTCCCAATCCCCGTCTGTTATCATGACCTCGGATGCCGGAACAGGTATAGGTTACTCCGGTTTTCGTATCCGGGGTACAGACGCGAACCGTATCAATATCACGATCAATGGCGTACCGGTTAATGACTCCGAGTCTCATACCGTATTCTGGGCTAATATGGCCGATATAGCCTCCTCGGTAGAATCGATCCAGATCCAACGAGGTGCCGGAACCTCTACGAACGGAGCCGCGGCTTTTGGCGCTACGGTCGCCATGCAGACCGAGAAACCGTCCTTAAAGCCTTACGGCGAATATTCCGTATCAGCAGGTTCTTTCGGTACGCTGAAGCATACGGTAAAAGGCGGTACCGGATTACTTTACGATCATTTCGCTTTCGACGCCCGCTACTCCAATATCCGTAGCGACGGCTTTATCGATCGTGCCTCCGCCCGTATGAGCTCTTACTATGCCTCCGCCGCTTTCTATGCCGATAATACATTGATTAAATTCCAAGCCTTCGGGAACAGCGAGAAGACCTATCAAGCATGGAACGGTGTTCCGTCTTATTTACTTGACACAGATCGTAGCTATAATCCATGCGGAGAATATGAGGAAGATGGAGTGAAGAAGTTTTATAACAATCAGACGGATAATTATTGGCAACACAACTACCATTTAATGGCCAGCCAGCGTATCGGAGATTTCTGGAATATGAACCTGACCCTTCATTACACCGATGGTAACGGATATTACGAGGATTATAAATCGAAAGCCAAATTCAGCAGTTATAAGCTACCGGAATATATCGATCCGGAGGGTAATGCCGTAAAAAAGACGGACCTTGTGCGCCGTAAATGGCTCGACAATTATTTCTATGGAGCCGTTTATAGCGCGAACTATCAACATGACAACACCCGCCTTACGCTGGGAACCGCCGTCAACAACTATGTAGGCGACCATTTTGGCCGGGTAATGTGGACCAAAAGCGCAAACGTCTTGCCACAACCGGATTACGAATATTACCGCAATACCGGTAAGAAATTAGACTACAACGCATACGCAAAATTGACCCAACGTCTTTCCCCTCTTTTCACCGGCTATCTGGACTTACAATACCGTGGGATCCATTACACCATTAAGGGAAACGATGACAAAGCCGAGGAAGAGCTGGACATTCATAAGAACTGGAACTTCTTCAACCCGAAAGCCGGTATAAACTTCCATAACAACGGCCATAACGCATTCGTCTCTTTCTCCGTCGCAAACCGGGAACCGAACCGTGACAATTTCACGGAGGCAGGCCCCGAAGAACGTCCTACCCACGAGACCTTATATGATTACGAGGCCGGTTATAGTTTTGGTAACAACCGTTTCCGGGTTGGAGCCAATCTCTATTTCATGGATTACAACAACCAATTGATCCTGACCGGCAAGATCAGCGAGATCGGTGAGGCCCTCACTTCCAATATAAAGGATAGCTACCGAATGGGCATCGAGCTTACCGGAGGTGTACAAATCACCTCTTGGCTGAATTGGAACGCGAACGTAACCCTCAGCCAAAATAAAATCAAGCATTTCGTGGAATACGTGGATAACTGGGATACCGGAGTACAAGAGATCAACGATCTAGGTACAACGAATATCGCTTTCTCCCCAGACCTAATCGCAAACAGCATGTTCGATTTCGCTTACAAAGGATTTATCGCTAGTTTCAACTCGCAAGTAGTAGGCCGCCAATACATAGACAATTCAAGCAGCAAGGATCGTTCCATCGATCCCTACTTTATCAATAGCCTACGTATCGGTTACGCCTTCCAGCCTAAGTTCATGAAAGAAATAACCCTAGACGTGACTATCAACAACCTCTTCAACGAGAAGTACGAGACCAACGCATGGGTATACTCGTATATCGAAAACGGCACACGTAAAAAGGATGACGGTTATTTCACCCAAGCCGGCACGAACGCCATGGCCAGGATCACCTTCAAATTCTAACTTAATTTTCAATTACTAAAATGGTTTGGCTAGAATACTTCGGAGTAATAACCGGTCTACTCTATCTCTTTCTAGAGATTAAACAACATAAGGCCATGTGGGTGGTGGGATTCCTCACCTCCCTCGTGTATGTATTTGTCTTCCTGTCCGCTAAGATCTATGCGGACATGGGATTGCAAACCTATTACGTAGGAATCAGCATATACGGTTTCTATCAATGGACCCGGAAGAAACATGAGACACACACGGAAAACGACAGTCTTCCCTCCGACCGTATCCTATACACCCATCTGAGCCTTCCGCTTTTCGTGGGGATTATCGGAACATTGGCCGTTGTATTCGCCATCTTATGGTATCTCCTTCATCAATTCACGGACTCTCCCATCCCCGTAGGCGATGCGTTCACCACGTCGGTAGGCATTGTCGCTACTTGGATGCTGGCAAGGCGAATTATCGAGCATTGGATTTTTTGGGTAATCGTAAACCTCGTTTCCGTATATCTTTATTACCTTCGGGGCTTGTATCCGACGATGCTACTCTATTTTTGCTATGCGACACTAGCCATAGTAGGCTATTACAATTGGCGGAAGAAAGGGGAAGAGTTTTGAATTATGAATTTTGAATTATGGGAGATAATATGGAAAGTCTGGAAGGAGGATGTGTGATCGTAGCGAATGGGAGATTTCCTTCCGCTGAGTTACCCTTGAGATTATTAAAGGAAGCGAAAACGATTATCGCTTGTGATGGAGCCGTAAAGACACTTTATGAAAAGGGTATTCATCCGGACGCTATCGTAGGAGACTTGGACAGCATACCCGCCGGCCTGCGCGAACGCTACGCAGACCGAATCCATCATGTAGAGGACCAAGAGATCAACGACCTCACCAAATCCGTCCGTTTCGCCCATACCCAAGGCTATCGAGAAGTTCTCATATTAGGAGCTACCGGATTGCGTGAGGATCATACATTGGGAAATATATCCCTTCTTATGGACTATGCCCACTTATTCACGCGGGTGGAGATGTTATCCGACTATGGCCTTTTCACTCCTATCTTAAAAACAACAACCTTCGCTTCTTATCCGGGACAACAAATCTCCATTTTCGTTCTTTATCCCGAAGGAGAGATTAGTACGGAAGGACTCCGTTGGCCCATTCGCCGGCGAAAGCTCACCTCATGGTGGCAAGGAACTCTCAACGAGGCTTTGGGAGACCAATTCACCGTCACTCTCTCCCCGGATTGCCGGGTAATCATTTACAGGGAGGCATCCCATACAAAAGAATAGTCCTGAAAAGTATCACTACTTTCCAGGACCCTTACACCCCTCAACTTTACATGCTTAAATAAGAAGCGTTCGCTTCCTTATCAAGCAGATAATTTTTTTAACTCATTCTCTTTCCATTCGGAAAAACCTTCTACCCTATCCCTTATCTGGAACTGTAGCTTATCGTCGGCAACCAACTTCAGCACAGCCGTGGGAGAAAGCGGCAAATACATATCATTCACGGCGAAAAAAGCCTTCAGTAAGACCACATCATAGTCGCTGCGGATCACTTCTTTCTTTAATACAACCGGTACCTCCATCTGAGTCAGATAATAGGCTGAACGTTCGTATGCGCACCAAGCATCTCCTTCCAGATACAGATAGACACTGTTTGGATTATCTACCTCATGAGGCAGAACCAACTCTACTACATCTGATGCTTGTTCCATATAAAAGAAATTATTATTAATATTTGTCTTCATGACATTTACAAATTAAGTGCCTTCTGCCCTATACCTAGGGAGGAATAGCTATCATTTTACAGCGTTGAAACTATCAAATACCGCATTATCCTCTATTTTCTTGCGCAATTCCTCTAAATTTATCGCCGCGGCCTTTACACCCATATCCTGAGCCTGCTTCAATAGGGTCTCCGCTTCTGTCAAATCACCGGTCAACATACTTAACACTCCTTTTGCGTGAACCGCCTCCGGAGCGTTCCCCGCCTTCGCCAAATAGTTCTTAGCGGAAGCATAATCACCCTTGCCCATAGCGATATTCGCAGCGTTAAGATTCGCTACCGGATCATTCGGGAACATACGGACAGCAATATCAAATACATTATCATATTCGTCACTACCGATCTCATAGCTGTTAGCCACCGCGAACATCTCCCCTAAACTTAGCTGTTGCGGACGAGTCTTGATGATCTCACGCCCCTCATCCACCGTAAACTCACGCACCGTATAATCAATCTTATATTCCGAACGACGTAACGAAGGGAAAATATCTTTCAACACATAACGGAAAGCGGCGCCACCACCCAAGGCACGTAACTTAGCCTCCTTGCGATCCGGATCATCCGAGCTATCGATAATCGCCAATACCTCGCTACGATTCGGCACATTCGGATCGGCCTCTACCTTTTCCTTAAAACCGACCCAATCTTCCGGTTCCGAGCTCATCGTGAAAAAATCAGCCTTGAAGTCATTCTTCTGGCGGATATAGTCACGTAACGCTTTGACACGATTATCCGCCAATTTCTTATTACTAGCGTAAGAGCCTTCCGGTGAGGCATATCCTTTCAGTACGATACCTGTCGGTTTCACGTTCTTATCCTCTGTAACGGTACGGATCGTATTATTGATCTTCGCCAACTCCACCGCATTATTACGGAAATCAGGAAGAATCTGATATTTACCCACTTGGAAGTCCAAGAAAGCCGTACCAACTTCCGCACGATGCTTCTCCGTCTCTGCCATCGGCGTGATATAAGAGAATGTAGGCTGAACCTCATAGCGCTTATCCGGACGACGACGAATCTTGTCCGCGATCAATAACGGACTACCGGCCTCTTCCTTACCGCAACCGCATAGATTCGGGTCTAACACGACACGTGCGTCTTTCATCCAATCCTCAAAAGGCACGGCGGTTTTATAACTTACCACTTGATCTTCCTTCCCGGCTTTCAAGATAGTATAATGAGGTACGTCGTTCAAATTATCCAAGGCGACCTCACGATTATATACTTTCTGGCGGATACGTCCGTTCACCAAAATAGAAGGAAGCCCCTCTTTTTGCGAAGCCGATTCCAAGACGGGGGTCAGTTCCAAATAGCTACGGGATTTCACCGCATCGCTACTTACCGTCACCACGGCATCGATATATACCGAGTCGCCCTTCTGTACCACGTCGTTACAAATCACTTTAACCCCATCCGAGGCAGTCTGTCCCATGATTGCCGGAGACACGACGGCCATCATAGCCGCCATCATATATGCATTTATCTTCTTGTTCATCGCTTGGGTCATTTAATAAAGTAAATAATAGAAATAGCGGCTTTCGTAACCCCGAAATAATCTTTCGTATCACTTTTCAATACGGTTCCGCAAGTGGCACAAGGATATTTATCATAATCCAGATGCGCCCAACCAATACCCAACACGGCTTCCATGCTCCACCGATCGCTTAACAACCACTGATAACCATAAGAGAGTCCAGCGCCATACAAATTACCTTGATAACGGTGATTCTCCATATTCTTGCTCAAGAACTTTAGGCCTCCAACATTGTAATCCGCATAATGCGCATGCAAGCCGAAGAAATGTCCATTAAACTTCTCACACAACCAATAACGAGCTTCTGGTTGTACCAGCCAATGTTTCATACGAGCCTCATCACCAAACTTCCATCCATTATAGTTGCCGGATAGATCCAGCGACCATTTTTTAGCCAAGCCAACCTCTACGCCCAAGTTGATCGTAGCAGTCGCATCATAGAGCAAGTTCGACTTCACCGCGAACTTCTGGCCGTAAACGCCTGTCGTAGCTACCAAGAGCAGGACTAGGAAAAGAATTCTCTTCATATCGAATATTTTTTCGTTTTTATTATACATACGTGAATGCCTTCACTTCGACGAGCTCACATTCAACTGTTTAAGTAATAATTTACCGGGCTTAAACTTCACGCTTTTACGAGCTCTTATCATATAAGCCACCCCATTCTTAGGATTTCTGCCGATCCGTTCGGTTTGTTCCCAAGCGGAGAACGTCCCAAAGCCCAATAGCATCAAAGAACCATCACTTTCCAAAGCCTCTGTCGTAGTCTCTTCCCAAGCTTGAACAAAGCGCATCGCCTCCGCTTGCGTAACCGACAATTTATCAGCCAATGTTTTCACGAGTTCTCTCCTATTCATCCCTTTCACTTTTAATTTGCATCACAAAAATAGATTATAACATTTCTTAGCACGATAGGTGTGAGTTTCAACTTTAAAGGGTAAACCTACCAACTATCCTTGATTGATAAGAACACCTATTCATTTCAAAGAAGGTGATAGGAACACCGACACTTTATAAAGACAGCAAGGGGCAGACTTGTGTAAGCCTGCCCCTTAGCTGTTATACCATATCATCCACATCTAACACTTAATCTCTTCCTTGCGAATGAGATTCTCCAGATCGTTTATCTCCTCCAAGGAAAGCCCCGTACATTGGGCGATCACAGAGGGATCCAAGCCGATTCTTTTTAAGTTCAAAGCGGTACGTAAAGTAATCAAGCGGCTACCTCTCACCTCACCTTTTGCCTCAGCATTCTCCACCGCATACTCCATCGTCGCCTTCCAATCCCGGTAGATCTTCAGGTTCTCGTCGTAGATGGCACGCTCCTGCGGGGTGAGGGCACCCAAGTTCGCCACGTCCAGCAAACGGCGGAAGTGGGCCTCTTTCTCCTTTAAGGGAGACATATCAAACAGGTTCATATTCTTCAGTACATAAATTGTTTTTTCTAACGGAGTAACGCACTCCTCGTAACGCAAATCGAATCGTTCGAAAGAGACATAGATCTGTTTCAGCCGAATCCGCCCTGTTTGCTCATTTGCCAGAACCACGTCCGTTCGCCATGAAGGGAACTCGGGAAGGCTGAAGTTCAAAAGGTAGATTCCATATACCGGGAGCAGGTCGTATTTCCACTCCGGGCCCTTCTCTCCTTGACGGGAGATCATACGGCAAATATAGTAAAAACTGCATCACCTCACGCTCGTCGTACAAGGCGGCCTTGAAGCCACTATCCAACATGATATTCACGTAATGTTCCATAGTTCGTATGGGTTTTGATTGATTAATACTTGACAACGTATCTATGCCGTAAAGGTAAGGACTATTTTCCGAATAAAAAATCTCGTCTAGATAAAATAAGCCATTCATAACACCAACTGTACAATTGGGCATCGTAAGCGGTTGTGAATGGGCATTCTTACACTGTTATACCCCAGCCGTAAGCCTATTTTTTTCTTGCGTATTTGGAGGCTAGCCGTAAATTGGGCGGAAAAAAGGATTCTCCGGGAGTTAAGGATACAAAGTGTTAGATTGATTTCAGTTAAATAGAGAGAGACACAGCATGATGCTGTGTCTCTACAATTAGATATATATTAAAACCGTTTTTCGCAGCAATTGATTCTACTTTTTCTGGATTTTAATTCTATTTGTAATTATCTTTTACACAACGGATAAATCCAGTATATCCAGTCTTCTCCACTAAAGAAATATGTTCGTTAGCAAGCAACCGATAAGCATGTTGTCCGGATTTTCCATTTTTAGCAATGCCACTATATGAAGTACGAGCAAAAACGGTTTGGCCTTTTAAGCCATTAAATTCATTTTTCTTATATGATCCATATGCACTCGCATCAGTTCCAACTAGATAAATAACAGACAATTCCGCTTGATTCGGCATACGCCAACCATGCTCATTCATTATACGATTACATGGATTCGTAAGATTTGTTTTTGCCTTCCATGTTCCACCAACTTGATTGCTTGACACACTTCCCCTAACAATACAAAAAGACTTATAAACCCTGTTTATATCATTATCACGTTCATTATGTGGGTCCAATTCATTCATGGAAGGAGCCGGTTTTAATGAATTTGCATTCAAATAGTCAAACGTAACAGTAAGTGCCTTAGGATCAACAGAAGATATTTTGAAAAGCGTTTCAGGTGCCTTTTTTCTATCTAAATTATTCTCATCCATTCCTTTCATATTCAAATCTCGTATACACCGATAGTTTCGTATCTTTCCTGTCGTATGACTATCATCATTACCTATTGTAATTCCTTCTTCTGCCCAAAACACAACTTTGCCATCATTATTACTTGGTATATAATGATATTTAGCTGGAATATTTTTAGCAAAACCCTCTTTTACCCAATCATCTATATTAAAAAGTGAAGATTCCGCAGATAAAGACGAGCGCCCCAGCCATAAAGATATATATTGCCCAGAAGAGGCCAAATACCATTTTTTCTCTTTTGAGTCTATCACTCCATCCCCATTCTCATCTCGATTTCGTTGCAAACAAGCATAATACGCATTTTTATAATCGTCCTTCATCTGATTAGAGTTACTTTCTTTTGAATAATCCAAAAAAGTGCTCCAACCTTTACCACTAAAGTCTGGTAGATTTAAACGGCCATAAGCAATATCCTTGATTTTACTTGGATTAGTTGTTGTATTTAATAATCCGGTCTCGTTTATAGTCTCAATCCCCCAAGCGTTATAATCTTCTCCTTTGTTTAAATCATATATTGTCTGGATAGAATGTTGTTTAATCACGAACGAGGCATCTGAAGTAAGAGTACTATTTCCTCCAGATGTCTGTTTCTGTGTTTTATCCATAATAAAGAATTCACGATCAAGTGTATTAACAAACTCTGGCCACATTATACTTTGATAATAATACTCATTCACAAAACAAACAAACTCGATAGCTCCCTCATTTGTGGGAGCTAGAAGAGAATTCTCTCCTTTTGCCCATTTATTCAACTCAGTCAATAATTCTTCAACAGAAAGCAATTCACTCACGTGCTTCTCATCAGGATATTTATAGGTTTCTTCTACAGGCACATCTTTTAGAGATTTAAAAGAAACCCAATTTTTTGACTCCTCCTTTAATTCCGAGAATTCTGTTAATTGGAAATTAGTCAGAGGATCTTTTACGTAAACTCTCAAATCTGTAGTTTTAAAATCCGATTTATGAAACGTTATTTTTCTTGCCTCAAAATGAGCGTCTAATTGAATTGATTTTCCTTCTCCCGAAACCGTTACATCTCCTTCTTGCCGCCAAACATTATTATCGGTAGCTGTAACTTCCGTTTTTATACTTTCAACTCCTTCTATCTGAATATTATATGTATAATTCATATTACGCTTTGTTGAAAAATCTTTATGATCAACCTTATCGCTACTCCCCGCTCCTAAACCTAAATGAATACAATATACAACTTCCGCACTCGTTTCTTTTCCGTCTGTATCTTTTGCGTAGTAAGAACCTTTCAATAATACGTACGTAGCCGGCTTATCGACATATGTGAACACTCTTCCTTCCGGGGGTGAATTTCTTAAAGACCCTTTCGATAATTTTTCACGATCATCCGCAGAATTACAACCCTCTTTTCCATTAGCTATATTTTCAGGCATATAAAAAGTAAAAAATCCTTCATCTCTTGAGATTGTCAATTCCTGAGTTGAATAAGAAACAATCTCTTCTGAAGTAGAACCTTCCCATACATTTACCTTTTTAGGAACTTCACAAACTTGGTAACTTTTCAATTTAAATTCCCGGCCATCTGCCACTTCAATTTTAAAAGTCACCTTAGCCGCTACTCGCTTTAAGTAAATTTTGCCTTTCTCAACCAATGTCCCATCCACTTTGACAGTACAATAATCTTTTGTATCATCCTCATTATTCCATAATCCACTTACCAATGAGGTAGTATTCGCAAACTGGACCGCTTTATCTCCTCCAACTTCCGCTAAAAGAGAAGTCAAATCAGATTTTGAAGGATGATTATTTCCCAACCACGACTCTAATCTTTCCGAAAGTCCCGGAAACATATCATAATCCACATTTCCTATCGCAAAAATCCGTTGTTCTCCGGACAAGGTAGAGAAAGATATGGTAGATCCGGAAAGTTCCGTATACTTTTGAGCGGTTATAAACTCATCATTATCCTTTTTAAAGGAAAACACATATAAATCAGCAACACCACTATCAGAAAAAGCCTTTGTCTCAATCTTACCGCTCATAGGAATCGTCACAGATAATTTCACCACCGTAGGGATACCTTCTTCTACTTCTGTTCTTTGAGCCAGATACTCATCGTTTGTGCAAGCGCTTAGGATTAATAATCCTAATAAAAACATAATATATTGTTTCATCATCTTGATTTTTTAGCCATTAGACATACTTTCTATTTATTCAAAAGGGTCAAGAGCGACATTCTCGTTCCCAACCTCTTCTAAAATCCATTCTATTTCCGTAGAAGGTTCATATAGACCTTTTATCTCGTAATAGTTGCCCTTTATAAACTTATTGGCAGGAAAAGAAAAACTTTTTATCTCTGACCCATTTTGTTGTACACTCAATAGAATATTTTTATTCGCGTCACTAATTTCATACGTATAGAACGTCGTCGGCTTATCTTCCGAAGGGTAAGTCAATGCCTCGAAAACTCCATTTTCCACAGAAGAGGTATTAAAAATAGCGACTTGCGAACTAGCATTTAAGCCTTCCACATTTATTAATGAGAATTGATCGTTAATCAAGTCATTGTTATTCTTATTATAGATCCCTTTATATTCTATTTTAGCACTTAGCTGAATCAATAAGACTCTAATAGCTTCATTAGTCCCATTATATTTTAAAGTAGTATTCGATTTTCCTATTTTCACCAACTGAGAAGATTGAAAAGATGTTGTTTGTATTGTTTTTGAGGTATAATCAGCATAGGTAGCACAGTCGTTAAATAATGAATTATCCGCATTTGCCACAACCAACACCGACACCGCTTTATCTTCCTTGCCGAATGTACGCACACCAACCAACCCCAATTCATAACCCGATAGATTATCGATAGCTTTCATATCTCCCATATTCGCAAAATCCTGAAAATGGATACGATTTCCATCCGTGTCAAAAACAGCCACATGGCAATTCTGAATCATGATTTCCTCTGTAGTGGCATATTTGTAATTAGGAGCCGAAGCCTTCGTCTGTATATCCCCCATCAATAAAACTAAAGACATATCTAAAGTCTGAGAATCTATCGGCTCTTCGGAGGAGCAGGCAGATAATCCACCCAATAAGCCCAACGTCAACATAAATAAAATTACTTTCAATCTCATAGCTCAATATTTTTATTTATTACCCTATTATTTAAAATGTAAACTCAAATTCATGATCCTTATCAAAAATCCAATCCTGTGTCACACACTGCACCGTTACATCAACAGTAGCATTCCTAAGCGTCACCTCTAACTTATACAGATAACCAGCCCATACAGCTATACTAGGATCAGAAGTCTCACTCAAACGGGACTTTATCGGGAAGCTACAACTTCCTGTTTCTCCATTATTATACACATAATCAATCTTCAATGTTGTTGGCTGACTAGATGAGGTATTTTCATAGCTATACAAACGTTCTGTAGTGCCATTAACGGATTGCATTCCGTATAATTTCTCACCAGAAGAAACCTCACCCGCTACTTGACCTATAGTCTTAGAATTCAGCAAAGATAAACCTTTGATTTCCACATTATCATACTCAGTCCCATCAGACTTTAGAATCTTAAACTGCTGCAACATGATAGCCGCCGTACGTTGGATAAGTTTTACCTCGACAGGCGTATTAGCGGGTTGATCCAAACCCAGAATCTTCTCGGATATGTTCACGTAGACACCTCCTTTATTATCCGGGTAGGTTCCTCCATCTCCCTTTGCTATTTCAGTTTCCCCTACTTTTACAAAAACATTAGGAACCTCAACCAAGGTCTTACCCTTTAAATCCGCATAAGAAATCTGGCTAGCTGAAGCTAAGCCAGATCTGGATACGGACGCTGCCGCATTCGCGATTACCACGATCTTGAGATCCGTACGCTCTGATTTATCTTTTGGAATCTTAAAAATTAGGGATTCGCTTATCGATCCGTTCGAGGAATAATAAGAAGTTAAAAAGTCCCCTACATTCTTAGTCTTGGAATCATACTTAAAGATAGCGATGTAACAATCAGAAACAAATCTCTCATCCTTCGTCATATTCTCCTCAGTTCCGTCAGTTGGCCCAGTAAGTTCAGAGCTTTTCGTAGTAACATTCGAATTCCTTACAAGGAGAGAGAGATCTAATGAGGCATAAAGCTCTGTGGCATCGATACCTGCAGGTCCTTTCGTATCCACACCACTCAAAATATCGTCTTCCATGGAGCAAGACACTCCGATGCAAAGGAAGCATAATAATGCTAGTATATTCTTTATTTTCATAATGGATTGAATTTTTCTCTTGTTTTACACTAGCAAAATTAGAGGAATCCATTATTCGGCACGATAGGCGTAACTTTCAACTTTAAGGGGTAAAACTAGCATATTGAATATAGGCATTTGAGGGTGTGGCTAAAGCTATCTTAGGCGATAGGGATACCTATGCAGGGCGCAAATCCATCCATCATAGGACAAAAAACGGAGTCCGGAAATTCCGAACCCCGTTCTCGCTATTAATCGTTATGAAAGAGTTTTATCAATTCACGTCTGTCTCAGTTTGCGTGATGAGTGTCCAAGGCTCAACCTTAATGCTAAAACTGATACAAGCGTTCAACTCGCTTGTGTCGGGATCCTTAGAGCCTTCACCGGTTATCGTAGCGTATATCTTATAGATGGTATTACGTTGTACACCAATAATGCCACTAGTCGCATCTTGCTTAATTGGTATACGGTAGTAGCGATCTCTTTTAACCATATCATTACCGAGTCCTTCCGTTTTTCCATTTGGATACCAATTGCCCCGAAGAATTAACATGGTCTGTATCATTCCAGATAGAGAATCACCGTTATTCGGATCATCTGCAAACATCTGTTTATTCCCCCTCATTTCAAACACATAAAATTGAGGCATCTCTTTATGTCCATATTCATCACCACTAACCGTTTGATCATCAAAAGAGAACCAACTGTCACCATTATAATTTATGGAACCATCGCCGTTCAAATTAGAAGAATGACTATGACCCGTCATTTTGATGTCTACCCCTCCATCCATTGTCCAATGTAAAGAAGCTACATCATTCTTACCTTTCACTAAGAAATAGTCATCCCGCTTATAGCTACAACCATGAGAATATGTGGTAGCATTGTCCAAACTATACGGTTTTGCGTCAGCATAGATAAGAGAAGTATTGCTAGCGTTCGCAATATATACATGTGTCAACTCAAATGACGCATCAGCATAATTGTTCTTGAAGTCGCAATCAATAGCTTGAAGTTGGACACGGGCTACATGGCGGGTTAATGGGATTTTATCAGCAGCTAGAATATTTGCCGGATCATAAGAGGAACCATTTTCAGTCCATTCTGCCGCTTCACTTTTTTTCTCAATCTCATTATGTGCTGCACCTACTGTCGCATTGTTTGTATATATAATAGAAGGGGCCGTAGATCCTTTCACCCAGTTATCATACTTTGTCCCAGCAAGCAACTGATGCTCACCTCCACCAATCGTAACTATCTGGCTGAACATCGGCACATACGTTTGCGTAACACCTGGCGCTGGATGCACATGCGTAAAATCAACGAGATCTTCAAGTTCGGCAGTTTTCACATCCCCCAAATTAGAAGGAGGCGTAGCAAGTTTCGTATTCGCTAAAAAGACCACCGCCAATTGCGTATCAGAAAGTTCGCCGGCCGCCGTAGCTTTTACCTTAACGACAATATCTTCAATAGTCTTTACGGAATTACCATCAGTAGAGGATACCGTCTTCATTGCGGCGAATTTGTATGCATCCTCGTTCTCCCCATTGTCTACATAAAACAAATAGGCGGTTAGTTCATTAATAAATTGCTCGTTATTACTGCCAGATTCTAGCACAGCATCACCGCCCTCTTTCGTTGCACCTTTTGTCTGTATCCCATCCAAAGCCGTAGCGGTAAGAGAGACATTCGCATCTATCATCTGATAGTTCTCTTCCGGTATCTCGATGCCATTCGAGCTATCGTCCGAGCAGGAGGCAAAAGTGCATGCGGCGAAAGAGGCTAATAATAAATGTCTTAGTTTCATATCCTTTTGTTTTTTCTTGTTTATACTAAATTTCATTCCCTATGATTCCATTACTTAGTCTATTACCGGATGCTGCATTACCGGGCCCCAGCCTACTACCTGCACGGCTATATTCAAGTTGGTATCTACCTCGGGTTCCGGATCCGGACCTGGGCCCGGGTCTGGCGTTACGGGAATATTGTCGAAACTTTCGCCGTCAAAATAAATACGGAGACGGTAAACGTAGTTGCGACGGATGAAATTATGATCATAGCCGTTCTGCAAGCCACCCGCATTGATCACCGCCGTGAAGATTTTCGTATGGTCTTGATAACTGGAATTCCCCTGCAAGGTAGCTTTTACGGCGATCATCGTGTGATCGTCGCTTTTCATATTTTCCATTACATAATGAACGAATGGCGTATTGGATATCGAAGCGCCATCATTTACCAACAGATCCTCGAACGAGGTATCCTCCGAATTTCGCACGGCATCGGGAGCCTCTGTCTCTCCCCAATCCGCCTCACTGAAATAGTAAGACTTTGTCTTCATATTGTAGATACCTACCGCATCGATTCGCACCTCACGTCCAGCGAACGGCGTTCCGGCAAAACGAGTGGATATATTCACCAAATCAATACGTGCGGCTACACGGGTCAAAAGGATCGGGTCGGAGATGCCATCCACATTCTGATCGCCAAGATCCGTATATCCTAAATAGTTATCTTCCTCAGATAAAGCGGATTTTGTAACGATCACTTGACTACTCATCGTTAGGTTCGTTTGCGATTGCGAGGAGAGGTCTACCAAGCGAGTCTGGAACTCATCGTAGGTAGAAATGGTAGATAATAAATCTCTCGGCACGTTCGCCAAGACAATGATCCGTGCCCGGACAGCCTTCGTTGTCGGCACATCGGCTATTATGGCGGAATGTTCCGCCCCGGAAAGAGCCTCCCATTTATAACCGAGCAGTTCCGTGCCGGTCTCATTAAATACTACCACTGCCAAATTATTGATATAAGCCTCACCCTCCAACTCATTCACGTCATTGGGGTTATAGGCTTTCGTAGCCGTACCGGACGCCTTGACAGCGACGGACAGCTTAGCGCCTTCTAAGGAAAGAACCGGATCCTCATCTTTAGAACAACTCACACAAGCGAGAATCGCCAAACCGGATAAAAATATGTTCGCTAATAATTTCATGTTCGTATCGTATTTCTTAATTATATATGATGAGGTACCCTTTAATGCATCGGAATATCTTCTTCCACTACTCCCCAAGGACGAACGGTTGCCCGGACGGATAAGGTTCCGCCCTCACCCCATTCAAGGATCAGATGGGTATTCTCTCCCGCGCTCGTATAAATAGGATCACCGTTCTCGTCTACCTTGGCCGAGCCTAACGAGACTCCATTGGCGCTTATCGACACAGCCATATCCTGTCCCGGACAAGCGGTTTGCATAGTAGGGGTTATCCATTCAACCCCGGACTCGTTCCACGCACCTTCCGGATTATAATATACGCTATCGCCAATCTGCGTACCACGGTAATCAAAACCACTTAATGTATTATTCAAGTAGAAGTCGCAATCCACGGAACTTCTCAACCCCATCCTGCCGAGTTGCTCTTGCAACCCTCGGGTCTCGATCGTGACCGTACCCACTTTCGGACGAATCACGATCTCAGTCTCCTTCGCTACGCCTCCGGCTTTTGTCAACACTTGTTCGCTACCATAATAAAGGCTGTCCGGGGTAACTGCCAAACCATCTTGGCTTTTCAACATCACTTTCAAGTCCTCTATGGTCTGGGCCTCCGATACGGATTGCTTTTCACCCAAGGCATTCACGTTGCCCCATGCCACGATACGTAAACTACGATCGGCGGTATAGCCATCCAAAACAATCTCATTGCGAGAACGGATAAAGTTCTTATCCAAGCGACGTTTCTCCAAGTAATTCAGATTCTCGTCGAATATATACAGATCGGTAGATTCCATCCATCCGTATTCCGTTATATCGTCTCCCTTGATATTCTCGACCTTCAGTTTGAGCGTATAGCATTGATCCAAATCCTCCTTGATGCAGCTAGTCGCTATAATAGCGAACAAAGCCACAACCAAGAGAAGCAATTCCTTTGTAAACAGTATGTGTTTCATAATCCTAATTTTTTCTTATCAATTATTTTACCCTATATTGCTTTATTCTACTTCCTCATGGATAGTCTTCACGTTCCATGGCTCCACTTTCACGGATGCGCTCACATTGGTGGAGATCATCGGGTCGTATGGGATCTCGGAACCGGGGCCGATAATCGTTAAAGAGATCTCGTATTTGTAGTTACGTTGGACGTAAAACTTACTCCTTTTTTCCGTGCCATCAATCGTCACTTCTTCTCCGACAGGAATCGCATAATAACAATTCTCTTTCGTAATAGATTCTTTCGCACCTTGCGGGAGATAGGTATAATCACCTTTTACGATCAATAAGGTATGGTTGGCATAAGCCTCATTGACGTTAGATTCACCGGACTTCACCTCACCCTTTGTATTCTCGTAAACATAAAATTCATGATTCAAAGCCTCATCACTTGTTGTATTTTCTTGAACTAACATCTCTTTTAACGCCTGAGCCCCTTTCTTGTAAGAACCTTCGTCAATATTCTCTGAAAACTCTCGACCAACCATATATTTTAAATATCCAAGAGCCGGATCTGTAAAATCAATTATTTTCTCTATCGCTCCCCACTCTTCTTTAGAAGCCACACTTGAAACACCTTTAGCGCTAGCGATAAAGACCTCCTTTAAAAGGAAGGATACACTTTTATAATTTGCGTTTTCCGGATTGCTTGTCTCTACTTTTTTTAAAGCGATCGAAGCGACATTACGAACCAAAGGAACGGGGCCTCCCCCACAAATTTCCTTACCTGAAGTCTCATTTATCGTTATTATATCACCAATATTCTTAGCATAACCGATATAATTGATGGTATTGGCTATTAGCGTTACGGTAAACACTTTACTACTCATCGTCAAGCCTTTTGTCAAAGTCTCGTCAGACAGATTGATTGTTGTTTCAATAAAGTCAGTTATATCCTTAGCCTTTGCCAATTCGGTTTGGATAACAGGGGCAGCGTTCGCCACAACCACTACATGAGCTTCACCCGCATACACTTCTTGCGGACCGACATCCTTTGTCCCATCAGAGTTAGGAGTAGCATCTTTTGTATATATCACACTCCATCCATCAACTCCAAACACCCCAACCGTTAGCGTATTCACGTCCGCATCCGTTGGAGTAGTTTCTCCGGCCTTCGTAACCGCCCCTTCCTCACTCTTGATAGCCAAAGCTAGTTGAGCTTTCTCTAAGACAGGAGCCTTTGGAATTTCTATTTCATTATCATCGGAACAAGCGGCAAATCCGCATAGCACCAACGATAAAAGAATGTATTTCTTGAATCTCATAGTATAATATTTTTTGTTCTCACATTAATATGTGACAAAAATAGAAAGGATATATCGTGGTGCTGATAGGCAGAACTCTCTATAATAAGAGACAAATGTATCAATTTCATAAAAGTGATAGGTTTCCCTACCTTTTGCAACTTTCACCTACAAAAACAGGCTCAATCCGTGTATTTTATGCTACCGGGGTGGTACTCGGATCATCCTAGTAACAAATATACATAATCACTTAAATTCAGCAAAATCATGGCAAGAAAAAAGAATGAGATGAAAGCGAAAGAGCCCGTAAAGCTCCGGTTCAAGAAACTGTCGAACGCGAACCTGTCCATATATCTGGACATCTATTACAAAGGGAAGAGGTATTATGAGTTCCTCAAGCTCTACCTCACCCCGGAACGTTTCCCTGAAGACCGTGATAAGAACCGGATCACTTTGCGCTTGGCCAATAGTATCAAGGCACAACGGATCATTGATCTTCAGAACGAGATTTACGGTGTCCGTATGATAAACGGGCTCGGGAAAAAAACACTTTTAGAATTCCTCTCGGAATTGTCCACCGATAAATCTGCGCATGGCGACAAAGCCTATTCCCTACGATTAAGAAGTCTGGCCAATCATCTTAGAGACTATATGCCGCAATGCCTGCTTAAGGACATAGATACCGGTTTCGTGAAAGGTTTCATCGCTCACTTGCGTAAACAACCCTACCTCAAAAGCGACTTCACGATTCACGGTTATTACCGGCTCCTGAATGTCACACTCAATAAGGCGGTCAAAAAAGGACTGATCCTCTCGAATCCTTGTAGTTTGCTGGATACAGACGAAAAACCTCACAAACCTACCAGCCTGCGTACTTATTTGACCCTAGAGGAACTAAAGAGGTTAATCCGGACAGATTGCGTATGCCCAGAGGTAAAAAAGGCTTTTCTGTTCTGCTGTTTCTGCGGACTCCGGATCAGCGACTTGACCGCTCTTAGATGGGAAGATATGCAAAAAGAAGGAAATGATAAATTCCGTTTACAGATCATACAAAGAAAGACGAAAGAGGCTATTTATCTCCCATTGTCCGAGGAAGCGATAAAATACCTTCCCGCAAGGGAGAATGAGAATGACAGGCTCGGCTTGATATTCCATCTACCTAGCCTCACGATTATATGTCAGGTATTAAAAGGCTGGACTTTAGCCGCCGGCATCAAGAACAAGAAAGTGACCTTTCACGTAAGCCGCCATACTTTCGCCACTCTTTCACTAGCTCTTGGCATTGACTTGTATACAGTATGTAAATTACTAGGACACAAGAACATCATCTCCACACAAGTATACGCGAAAATCATCGATGCTAGTAAAAGACAGGCAATAGACCGGTTTAATGGCGTATTAGACGCATGAGACGGATATTACTTCAGATTCGTATGGCACGGATCAAGAAAGATACTTCTCCCCAAGATCCGTGTCATCCGCTATAGTTTCAGTCCGCAACTGGCTTATCAGATCAGAGACTTTGTATTATTTCCAACGAAAGCCCCGTGCATTCGGCGATTAATGAAAGATCGACACCGGCTTTCTTCATGTTACGAGCGTTGCGTAGGGTAGCCAAACGCTCACCTTCTGCTTTACCTTTTGTTTCCGCCTCCTCCACGGCGTACTCCATCGTGGCCTTCCAGTCACGGTAGATCTTCAGATTCTCATCGTACGTCGCACGCTCCTTGGGGGACAAGGCATTCACATTCGCTACGTCGAGCAAGCGTCGGAAGTATGCCTCTTTTTCTTTAAATGGGGACATATCAAATAGATTTCATATTCTTCAATACATAAATTGTTTTTTCCAGCGGAGTCTCGCCCTGACGGGAGATCATACGGCAAATGTAATAAAAACCTCGATTAAAGAAGTAACGTTGAGGGTAATTAATACTACTGAGTTGTTACTTCCCTTCACACAACAAAAGCCTAATCAACTAAAGAACAACCCCCTATAACCATTCCCCAATAGAACTTAGAAATTTATTATTCGGGACAATGATCGCTTGCGTGTTCGCGGCGTGTTCAAACGAGGATGATCCTATCCCTAGCGTGGATCCGACACCTACACCGGAAGCAGGCACCGCTGATCTTACGATTGTGGTGAAAAACTTAACAAAGAGCACACAGACAAAAGCCGGCGAGGATGAGAACGCCAAGGAAGGCGAAGCTAAGATTTACAATTTATTTGTAGCCCTTTATAATGAAGACGGAACATTCTTACAAGTTAGTGATCTTACAGCTAATGAGGATGAAGAGGTTACTGATTCAAACAATGAGATTCAGTTTAAGGGATTAAAGGCTGGTGCTTCTTATCGTGCTTTGGCTTTCGCGAATGTTCCAAAGGATGCTCTTACCGCAACCGCTAACTCTTTTGAGTTGACATCTGCTTACTATGTCTTTTCCGGAGAAGGAGCGAATGGGTTACCTATGAGTAGTGGTATTAGCCCTAAATTCACTCTTGCCGAAGGTGAAAATTATTATGGTTACTCAAACACTACAGGAGGACACAGTATTGAATCTGGAAAACCTTTAGGATTAATTAGAAATGTGGCTCGTGTGGAATTGAATGCCCTTGATTTGGATATGACTAAAGTCAAGGTTGATGGTAGTCAAAAATACAAATCAGGAACGATTAAGTTTGTGCCTAAGGATGTTTTTGTATTACATGGTCGTACAAAAGCTAAGGTGGCAGACCAAAGCCAAAGTAATACAGAGTGGTTCAATCTGCCAGATAAGGTTTGGGGTAATATTGCCACTACTTATGAAACTGCTGATGGAGATGATTATTATTCCGGGACTAACTCTAGTAACTCATTCGGCCGTTTTGCTGGAACTGTCGATGCTGCTAATTATATAAAGGCATTGAGTACAGCAGAAACAACATATACTCAGAATTGGGATGGTACTGCTATTACCGGAAGTAAAGCAATTACTCTTGCTAATTCTTTATATTTTTATGTGTTGCCTAATGATCAGACAAAAGCGGCCAGAGAACAAGAAGATCCGGAAGAAGAAGGCCAGGCTTTCGTCTTGGATAAAACAACTTTGGCATCCGAATTGGTAATCAGTGGTGAAGTTTATATAAAAGCTATAATGAACGATAACACATCTTGGACATTCGGCGAAGAGAGTACTCCTGTATTGCGCTATTGGCCGATAAAGATTGGTATCGATGGATTAGATAGTGAAGACACATATTATGGTCAGGTACATAGAAACGTGGTTTATAACATTTCTGCTACTATCGCAGGTAATGGTTATGCAGATCCTACTCTTCCTAAGGGGGATCCTACAGCTGACTTGTTTGTAAAGACAATGGTTATGAACTGGGGTACAGCCACTCAAGCTCCTGTTATCGAATAATACTTATTCTTTGAATAATAATCAAAAGGCATTCTCTATCAACAGGGAATGCCTTTTGTTATAATATATATCAATGTCCGTTGGCTGAATTAGAAAGTTAAAAGATTTATGTTTAAGAAGTTGTTCTCCCCGGACACGCACCAGACATCGTTCTATGTGTAGAGAATCTAAATCATCTACCATATCTACCATTATTTATGTAATTTTTTGATTGTAAATAATTTATCTTGTGGTGGTAGATAGTGAACATCTACCACTACAAACTTCGATCTACCATCATTAGGTTACCAGAAAGATTAGCACGAACAATTACCACTAACGATAAATAATGTATAACATTCTGTATTTCAATAAATAATAGTTTTTTTGCATAGAAAAACAAAAATTTTGCTATAGAGAAACTTTTGTTTCTTTAGTATGAAATAAAAGTTTCTTCAGTATGAAACCACTAACTTCACCTATTGAAACTCTTATTGGCTTTAATCCCTTTGTCTGTCTCTTATAAAATCGTATAATACTAAATATACGAGTCCGCAAGCTTGGGAAGTGATTTTTTTGCGTTTCCCATTAAAACATGGTAGATGCAGAATGAAAATTGTAGATGTTATTCCATCTGCAACCACTATATAACATATTTATTTACAATAAGTATGAGGTTGAATTGTAGATATTGTAGATATTCTCATGAAATAATATTCCGGCTCTTAGGTTCAAGACATATGGGATCGCCATCATAAGGAAAAGATAGTAAATTTTGTAGTCTCCGGATCAATTTATAACCAGAATTATACATGCAAAAAAGGCACTCCCGATAAAAGGAATGCCTTTTGGACGTTATTCAAAGAATAGATATTATTCGACAACTGAAGATTGATTTGCGCTACCCCAATCAAGAACCTTTGTCTTAACAAACAATTCAACAAAGTCTGTTGGAGGAACAGTAGGATCATCATATCCTCTACCGGCTAAAGTTGCGTCAATACTGTAAATTATATTACGATGGATCTTTCCATCCTTTAAATACTCAGCCGTAGCTGCTGCCATTTCATTCGTCGCAGCAATTTTAATAGGCCAATATGCTGTTTTCTCCGCATAGTTGTATACTGCATCACTTCCGCTCTTTTTAGCATTTTCAAGCTTATAAGTACCTTTAACTACAATTTCAGTTGCAAGATCCTCTGGTTTGAAATTTTCAGCACCATTCATTTCACGAGCAGCCTTAACTTGGGGATTTTCGAACACATAGAATTTAGGGGCGATTGTGATAGTCGCAGACACACCATCTTCAGTTGCGATATTCTGTACCAATGCGGTGGCTGGTAAACTGGCCTTGTATCCTTCAATAATAGAACCTCTCATATTCGTAAACATAGCGTCATCATTCACGAAATCTCCTCTATAACCTGAAGCATAATCTGTAGCATTAGCAGCATAAGTTGCGGACACATTACCCCATACGGTATTGCTAACGACATTCCACCAGCTATTGCCATTACCCATATCTGCTGCATTGGACTTCGTCCGCCCATGCATGATGAATACACATTCTGGTACAATCGTCGCAATTCCTTCAACGTATACATCTTTTGCAGCTCTAGTCATGTCTAAGCTAAGTCCCGTAAAATCAATGCGCGCTACATTTCTTATCAAGTACAAGGGATCTGCTACAAGAATATGTTCACCTTCTCCCGCTGTTTTAGTATATCCATAATAGTTTTTACCTGCTTGTAAAGTGAATGGATCAGACAAACCACTACTCATTGGTAAATAATTTTCTGCGAATCCGGCAGCTGGCATCGTATATACAGGAGATACAAAGTTGTCAATTGTTGTACCAGCCAGTGAGATTTCAGGCATATTAGCAAATGCGATAGCACGTAATTGCGCACCTTCTGTCAGTCCGGCAAATTGAACCTCATCATTATCCGCAGCAGCATCCTCATTGGCAATATCAGAGGTTGAAGCGACAAGCGCTCCAGTTTCAGCATCATAAAGAGCAACTGTTAAGTTTGTAATTTTAGCTTCATTTTCAGTCTGTGTCCCCTCCGCTGCAGCTTTAGTCAAACTTCTAGCCACATTTTTCACAGAAATAGTCAGTGTTGCGTTATTTTCCCCTGTTTGCGGTTGATCCGGTCCTACGATAGGATCATCCTCGTTTGAACACGCCGCGAACACGCAAGCGATCATTGTCCCGAATAATAAATTTCTAAGTTTCATATACATATAATTTTATGAGTTAATAAATCTTTTATATAAACCTTTCTTTCTCAATCACTTTTTACATTTTCAGTCACATAACAAGAACTCTTTGTTCAAATCTTCCCCATGACCAATCTGTTGTTCGTTAATGACATTGCAAAGGTATTTGGACGATAAAAAAAAGTAAATAGGTGTTACTTTCATAAATAAGAGGTAAAACTATAAATTTTCATTCGGGATATTTTCGGGCTGATTAGCACCGTTGTAAGGCTATCAAAAAGAGGTTGAAAAATATCGTTTCAAAAAACAAATAAAAAATTTTGCCATTCCCCGACGATTATTCGGGAAATGGCAAAACGATTAATTCTTACCCGGCAGATACTGTGAAGGAGTGACGCCGTATTGTTCCGTAAAACGCTTACGGAAAGTGGCGGTATCGTTGAAGCCGACCATTTCCGAAACCTCTTGGATAGAGTATCGCTGCATACTGATCAGCTCGGCGGCTTTCTTCAAACGTACCATACGGGTAAGCTCCAATATACTACTATCCGAGTAGAGTTTTATCTTTCTATATAATGTAGGGAGACTCATGTTTAAAGAATCCGCCAAAATCTTCGCCTCAAAACTAGGGTCATCCAAATGTTTCTCGATCGTTGAGATAACCGCATCCATAAAAAGATTGGAAGGGGAATCATCTTTCTTTACCGTTTTCTCTCCCTCGGGATGCGCACCTACAGAATTCGACGTATAGAAACGTCTCATCTCATCCCTACGTTTCAATAAACTGTTTACCTTACTTCGTAACACCTCTACATCGAATGGCTTGGTTATATAATCATCGGCGCCACATTCAATGCCGGCTATAACATCCTCACTCTCTACCTTTGCGGTTAGCAAGACAACCGGCACTTGCGCTAATTCTGGGATGCCTTTGATTTCACGACAGGTAGCAAGCCCATCTTTAACGGGCATCATCACGTCACATAAAATAAAATCCGGCCGTTCAACTCGCGCGATCTCTACACCCTCCTGGCCATTATGAGCTTCCGAAACATGATACTCACTGGCAAAAACATGACGCAGGAACCAACGGATCTGATCACTGTCATCAATCACCAACATTTTCTTCCCAGTCTCTTTCTTTTTCGGAACAACTTGGATCAACTCGGCGATCTCCTCCTTCTGCATCTCATTCAGCTTTACCAGATCACCATCTGGCTCGATGAATTCCACGGCACGTTCCATATAATGGCTTCTCCCCAATGGAATCAATATCGTATATTGGGTTCCCGTCTCGTCCTCCGATGAAATTCCTTCGAAAATAGCGCCGGAGGATTCTGTCATATCCACGATCTGTTTCAAACCCAAACGGGTACTTTCGCTTTCTCCTAACCCATCATCTTGGATAGAGAAAGAACAATAAGCCTTACCATTCGAGCGTACCACGGAAATATTGATCGAGATCTTTCCAAAGCGGTAGGTATTTTTTAACGCATTAGATAAAAGTACACGCAAGGCAAACTCCATCTTCCGACGATCTATCCAGACCCAAAGAACAGAGGTTTGGGTATTAATATGAAATTCCACATTATTCATGGCTATCCAGTCCACGAATAAATCACAAATCTGCTTTGTTATACTGATCATGTCATAACGAGCTATCCGAAGATGGTTTGCCACGTCATCTCCATGACGGGTATTTCGCAATTGCTCGATAAGGTCTTGAAGAGCCAAAGTATTACGGTAAGCAGACAATAATTGAGTCGCTTCACTAGAGTCAATATCATTTTTACGTTGCAACAACTCACTCAACGAACCAAGCACAAGCGATAGTGGAGTACGCATTTCATGAATCGTTTCAACAAAAAACGAATTATGGAGCTTTTCCATTTCCTCAAGGCGCTTTTTCAAATCCTCCCGTTCTACCTCATTATCCCTATTCCAATTATCAGTCTCACGGATTTTATTGACCAACATTTGTTGGATCTCCCGATTTTTTACGCTTAACGCATCGACAGACCGAAGAAGCTCATCGTTTCTCGCCATAAGCTCACCACCTTTGGCAATATTCTCTTTCTTCAACCTATACATATAATAACTCAAAAAAGCTATTACACATATGGACACTATCAGTAAAATGATAAAAGGTAGAATTCCTTGAGAGCCCTCCATTGTATCATTGTTCGCAGCAATATAATGAGCTTCAACGAACAAGCCCCAAAATGCCATCATAAATTTCGCTTTAAAACCTTTTGATCTCATATCATTGATTATTAAGATGTTATTTATATAAAACGCCAGTAAAAAACGTTCGTTTAAATCTTGCGTTTTTATCTTCAACTTTTTTGCAGCCTTACAAAGGTCAAAAATTTTATTTAAATTTCAGTTATTCAGTTGGATAAAAATAATAAAAAAATAACATGATTATCAATGAGACTTCATAATTTATGCACATGAAAACGCAAGATTTAAACGAACGTTTTTTACTGTCGTTTTAATAGACGTTAACAACAACTGCATTCCTATCACACAACAGAGGCAAGGCTATCAATAAGGACCAGCGATGATATATTTACCACTCAAATTGACAGGAATAAACCCATTAACATTATTTAATCATCATCCGAAACATGCATCAACAGAGGAATATAGAGGTATAATGATAGTTTTACCCACTTTTTTGATAAAAATACCCATCACAAAAGATACAACCTATGATTTTTATACATACATTTGCGATGTAGTGATAAGGAAAGACCGTTGAGGGGCGGTCAAAAAAACCAAGTCACTTAGATTAAGGGTAAAGCATATAAAAAGTAGGGTCATGAAAAGGGGTAATTTTTTCGCAAATTGCGTATTTGCGGTTTCTGTTATTTTAACAGTTTTGTCATTCTCCGCTTGCACGGATGATTCAAATGACGTAGTAGCAACAACAAGTGAGGTTATTGAACAAGCCGAAGTACCATTCTCCGTGGTATTAAAAGCAATGAATTCAGATGGTAACGACATTACGACCAAGGGAGAGGTGAATGGAGCTACATTATTTGTCTTCGATCAAAACAACGATTTCTTCGAGCAGATTAATGTAAACAAATCTACAATTTTATCTCGCCGGGCTATAGACATTAACTGTCCGAACAGTAATGACATAACCGTGATCGCATGGAGTGGAATCAATTCTGGAAACGAAGAGATTTCAAACATGAGCAAAGCCAATATTATATCCGATTTGCAAGTCAGCCTAAAAGAGAATAACGGCATAGCTAATATTCCGAGCGATTTGTTCTATGGACAAGTTACGCTTCATAAGAACTCTTCAACAAAATCCACCGTATCAAACGAATTACAAATCATTCGCAAAACTTCAATTTTCCAGCTTTCAACAAAAGGACTGATCAAGTATCTAGGGAGTAATGCCGGAAATTTTGAATATCGAATTAAAAATACAAAAAGCTCATTGGACTACAATGGCAACCCAACAGGAGAAGAGGTTGAATTCGCTTTCCCCGCTTCTTTTGACGAAAAAGGTAATTTGACAACAGAAACCCAAGCCATTTTTCCGGCTCAAAATATAACGGTAGAGCTTTACAAGGACGGCAATCTTATTTTTTCTAGCGAAAAAGACAAAAATGGAGAATTATTCGCTGCAACCCCCGGAAAACGCACCGAGATCACTTTCAAGTACTCCGGAGAAGTTTCGGCTAATATTACAATTGCTGACTGGGCAACCGTTATCCAACATATAACAATGAATTAAGATACCCTCAATTTTTATATGCTTTGGCGCACGTCACGAGATTAGAGAATTTCGGGCGTGCGCTGTTTTTCTCTCAAAAACCGCATTCTCCGTGATAGGAATACCCATGATATTGACACGAACACCGTCTTAACTTTATTTAAATACTAACGAAAACCCGCTTCATCACAAGGTTCACTCCACCTGTTGATAGTTTTACACACTAAGCTGATATAAATACCGATCAAATAAAGATACAACCTATGAATATTATGAATATATTCGCAACAGACATTAGGGTAAGCATATAAAAATCACAGCAGGGTCACTACATAAACAAGGGTAACTAGATTTAAATTTTATATGCTAAACGCACGCTTCAGATGATTTCCGAGGCGTGCGTTATCTATATGATAGAAATACATTCTCCTATTGAGACAAATACCATCACTCAAAACATTTAGACATACATATCTTTGTATTTATAAATCAAGCAAAGCAATTTGCGAAATTTTACCCTATGACCCTGCTTACATATATAATTACCCTTAAATTATGATGTAGGCAAACCTAATTAACATAACCGCGAGGTTACATAATTATTTTGCCTGAACAATCAAGATCGTTTACGAGAAAGATTGTTCAGGTTTTTTTATCCTCCCAAAAGACCATCTGATAGCAAAAGAAAAAAGGACATAAAAAAAGGAGATCGAAAAATCGACCTCCTTTTCTAGGTAGCGAGACCCGGGATTGAACCGGGGACCTCATGATTATGAATCATGCGCTCTAACCAGCTGAGCTATCTCGCCATCATTTTATTGTCACTGTTTCTCTTATTGACGGTGCAAAAGTAGGGGTTATTTTTGAATTACACAACATTTTCAATAAAAAAATTCGCTTAATTTTTAAGGTCTCCACCTAAACAGTTAGTTATTAGATACTTTTTTCATCATTAAAATTAGTCGTTTTCAAATCTTTTACGTATCTTGCGGCAAATATAAGGATAAGAACAATGAAGAAAGAGAAGTTTCATATCGAATACATTTTCGATAAAGTTTCACGACGAAGCCTGTGGAATCACCTAACCACCGCTTTGGGACTTTCCGCTTGGTTCGCCGACGAGGTCATTATAAATGATAATCTCTATACCTTTAAATGGAGTAAAGAGGCCCAAGAGGCAACAGTGATCGACTCCAAGCCGGAGAACTTTATCCGTTACCGCTGGGTAGACGAGGAAGATGAGAACGCTTATTTCGAATTTATAATCCATACAATCGAATTAACAGGTTCTACGGCACTTGAGATTACGGATTTCTCCGAACCCGGGGAGAAAAAAGATTCCATTAATTTATGGGACTCGCAAGTGGAAGATTTGAAGCGAACGCTTGGTATTTAGAGTAGTTTTACAGAAATCTGTGGGGTGTTATCGTTTTTTACACTACTTTTGCCACTTCAACCAGATTAGGCAATGTTGAGAATAAAACGATTATATACATTTATGCTGCAGACATTCCTGCCGTTGTTTCTTATGACATTCGGTATTTGTCTGTTTATTGTGTTGATGCAATTTCTTTGGCGATACATCGACGATATGGTGGGAAAAGGCCTTGGCATCCCTGTATTAGCGGAGATGTTTATGTATGCGGCTTTGTTCCTTGTCCCAATGGCACTTCCCTTGGCTATTCTATTAGCCTCATTAATGACTTTTGGAAATTTAGGGGAACGTCTGGAATTACTGGCCATGAAGTCTGCCGGGGTATCATTGATACATATCATGCGTCCTTTGATCGTAACGCTCCTATTCGTGAGCGTGGGAGCCTTTTTCTTCCAAAACAACGTAATGCCCGTTGTCCAAGTCAAGCTATATACATTATTATATTCCATGCGCCAGAAATCACCGGAATTGGATATTCCGGAAGGTTCATTCTACAAAGATATTCCCGGATTCAATGTATATGTGAAGAAAAAGGACCCGAAGGACGGTTTATTAAAAGACGTGATGATCTATGATTATTCGGAAGGATTCAATAACGCCCGTGTAATCGTAGCGGACTCCGGACGGCTAAAGACATCCGCCGATAAATTATTCCTTGTCCTATCTTTATTCAACGGAGAATCTTTCGAGAACGTAGGTAAAAGCCAAGCCAACACGACGCAAGCGAGAACCGCTGTCCCCTATCGACGAGAATCATTCAGCAGCAAGGATATCTTGATTGAATTCGACGCGAATTTCAACCGTACCGACGAATCTTTCATGCAGAACCAATATATGGGAAAAAACTTGAAGGATTTACAAACCTCTATCGATTCGATGGGCATACGCTTGGATAGCATCAAGGACGTGAACGCAAAAAGCATTTACGATGCCTCATACGTAAAAACACTAAAGTCCTTACGGGCTAAAAAAGAGAGTGAAGCCGAGGGGCAACCAGACGAGCAGCAGGAAAAATTGCCGGTAATCACTCCTACCATCCAGTTAGATTTCGACAGTCTTTACCTAGCGCAAGCAGCGAGTAGCCAAGCCGCCTTATTAGGTCGGGCCAAATCCTCGATCGAGAATATCAAGACCGACTATTATTTCCGCGCGGCCACGGTTGGCGACGAGGCCTATAAGGTACGCCGCCACTTGACGGAATGGCATAAGAAATTCACGGTATCGTTCGCTTGCATCATGTTCTTCTTTATCGGAGCGCCCTTAGGAGCCATCATCCGTAAAGGAGGGTTGGGCGTGCCGGTCGTTATCTCGGTAATCTTGTTTATCTTCTATTATATTATAGATAATATGGGCTTCAAGATGGCACGCGACGGCGTTTGGGACGCATGGGAAGGTATGTGGCTTAGCTCCGTGGTCCTAACACCTATGGGTATATTCCTAACCTATAAAGCGGTAAAAGATTCTGTTATCTTGAATGCCGACACTTACGTGAATGCCTTGAAGAACTTAATAGGTAAGCGTGAAGGGCGAAAAGTGGAACGGAAAGAGGTGATCATATACACCCCCGATTATGAGGCCACCCTCCCCCAACTGGAGAAATTGGTGGAAGAAAGTACGACTTATCTGACAAACCATAAACGTTGGATCAATTATCTGACATTTTGGAAACAAGGAGGAAAAGATAACACAGCGGAACTGTTAGCTCAAGACACGGAAAATATCGTGGAGGAATTAAGTAATTCCGACCAGAATTTGCTCTTGAATAAATTGATGGACTACCCGGTCATCGGAGGTTACAATAATAAGCTAAGCAAGCATATAAACGGGAAACTTGCTTTGGCTATCGGTATTTTCTTCCCACTGGGATTGCCGATCTACCTATTGGCTACGTACCAACGTAAATTGCTACGGCATGATATCGTTATGGTACAAAAGACCAGTAAGGAGCTGATCAATATGATATATTCATTACATTTGCTAAAAAAATAACTCGGATATAAATAATCAATAAATATGAGCGAGATTCAATTAAACACCATCGAAGAAGCTATCGAGGATTTCCGTGAAGGAAAGTTCTTAATCGTTGTAGACGACGAGGACCGGGAGAATGAAGGAGACTTTATCATCGCGGCCGAGAAAGTAACCCCGGAAAAAATCAACTTCATGTTGAAAAACGGACGAGGTGTATTATGCGCCCCGATCACGGAAGAACGTTGCCAAGAGTTGGAGCTGGATATGCAAGTTGCCAATAACACCTCTTTACTAGGTACTCCTTTCACGATAACAGTAGATAAATTAGGAGGGAAATGTACGACCGGCGTTTCCATGTACGACCGTGCGGAAACAATCTTGGCGCTGGCCGATCCAAAGACCAAGCCATCCGATCTGGGACGTCCCGGACATATCAATCCGCTCCGTGCCCGCTCCCGTGGCGTACTTCGCCGTGCGGGTCATACAGAGGCTGCCGTGGATTTGGCCCGGTTAGCCGGTTTATATCCCGCCGGAGCCTTGATCGAGATCATCAACGAGGATGGAACCATGGCACGTCTGCCGCAATTAATTGAGGTAGCCAAGAAATTCGATATCAAGATTATTTGCATCAAGGACCTGATCGCTTATCGCCTCCGGACCGAATCGATCGTAGAGAACGGCGTAGAGGTAGATCTCCCTACCGAGTACGGACATTTCCGTCTCATTCCTTTCCGCCAGAAAAGCAATGGATTAGAGCATATAGCTTTGATAAAGGGTAAATTCGAAAAAGACGAGCCTATCTTAGTACGCGTGCACTCATCTTGCGCTACAGGTGATATCTTCGGTTCCATGCGTTGCGAGTGCGGAGAGCAACTGCACGAGGCTATGCGCCGCATCGACCAAGAAGGCAAAGGGGTTATCGTTTACCTGAACCAAGAAGGACGAGGCATCGGATTGATGGAGAAGATGAAAGCATACAAGCTCCAAGAGGATGGTTTGGATACGGTGGACGCGAACTTGCATTTAGGCCATCAAGCGGATGAGCGAGATTATGGTGTCGGAGCACAGATCTTACGTCATATCGGCGTAACGAAAATGCGCCTGATGAGCAATAATCCGGTAAAACGCGTAGGTCTGGAAGCATACGGACTTGAGGTAGTAGAGAACGTTCCTATCGAGGTGAAACCAAATCCATACAACGAATTCTACATGAAAACGAAGAAAGAACGTATGGGGCATGTGCTGCATAACATTAAATAGTTATCAGAACGTTGCAAGAATTCCGATTATTGATTACTTTTGTCGCATAATAATAAAACAACCTATACAAAAAGCAATGTCATGACACAAGTCTCAGATCGTTTAGCGAGTTTATCGCCTTCAGCAACATTGGCGATGTCACAAAAGAGCGGTGAGTTGAAAGCTCAAGGTATCGATGTTATCAACTTAAGTGTGGGAGAACCCGATTTCAATACTCCCGACTTCATTAAAGAAGCCGCGAAGAAGGCGATTGACGATAATTTCTCACGTTATTCTCCCGTAGCGGGTTATCCGGCATTACGTAATGCTATCGTTGCCAAATTGAAGAACGAGAATGGACTGGAATATACAGCAGGCCAGATCTCTTGTGCAAACGGTGCCAAACAATCCGTTTGTAACACGGTCATGGTATTGGTAAATCCGGGGGACGAGGTTATCATCCCTGCCCCTTTCTGGGTAAGCTATCCGGAGATGGTGAAGTTAGCGGAAGGAACTCCCGTTATCGTTCCGGCTGGTATCGAGCAAGATTTCAAGATCACTCCAGCTCAGCTGGAAGCCGCTATTACACCTAAGACTAAAGCGTTAATCCTTTGCTCTCCCTCCAACCCGACGGGTTCTGTTTACAGCGCCGAGGAATTGGCAGGTTTAGCGGAAGTATTGAAAAAACATCCGGATATCATCGTTATAGCGGATGAGATCTACGAACATATTAACTATATTGGTAAACACAACAGCATCGCTTCTATCGAAGGAATGAAAGACCGTACGGTTATCGTAAACGGCGTTTCCAAAGCGTATGCGATGACTGGCTGGCGTATCGGTTTCATCGCCGGACCGGAATGGATCGTGAAAGCGGTTAATAAATTACAAGGACAATATACCTCTGGCCCTTGCTCCGTATCTCAAAAAGCGGCGGAAGCGGCTTATACAGGCTCACAAGAACCCGTTGAGGAAATGCGTAAGGCCTTCGAACGCCGCCGTGACTTAATCGTTAATTTAGCGAAAGAAGTTCCGGGCTTCGAGGTGAATAAACCGGAAGGCGCCTTCTACTTATTCCCCAAATGTAGTTATTATTACGGCAAGACAGATGGAACCCGTGTAATCAACAACGCTGATGACTTAGCTATGTATCTCTTAGAAGTAGCGCACGTAGCTTGCGTAGGTGGTACCTCTTTCGGGGCACCCGAGTGTATCCGCATGAGTTACGCTACCAGCGATGAGAATATCGCAGAGGCGATCAAACGTATTAAGGATGCGTTGGCCGCATTGAAATAAGAAAAAATTAAACAGATATACTTACTTGGCAAAGTAAGATATACTGCATTGGACAAGTAAGTATATCTTCTATGGGCAAGTAAGCTATACTTCATAAAAAAGGCGATACATTGGGTTGTATCGCCTTTTTCTTTATATCAAATATGTTACCGCAATTACTCAGCACGCAAAGTGAAACGTTTGAACGCCAAGATTTGTAACTCAGGATCGATCTCCTTCATTGTCTCTCTTACAGTCTTCTTGCCATCCATAATGTCTTCTTGGTTCAACAAGCAAACCTCTTTCAAGAACTTGCCCAGACGACCCTTAGCGATATTCTCGATCATCTGTTGAGGCAAGTTAGCAGCCTTCTCAGCAGAAACAGTAGCGATGATTTCTTTAGCCTTAGCTACATCCTCTGCCGTAATCCAGCCCTTATCCATGTTACTTTCCATGTGAGCCTCGCTGTCTACATGTGAAGGATTGATACCAGCCTTCTTCAATGCAGCCTCTACAGCCTTCTGTACCTGCTCAGCCTTCGTCTTCTCGATAGCAACCTGGATCTCTTTCTCTTTTACAGACTCAGGAACACCAGCCTCATCGATAGCGATCGGGTTCATAGCGGCGATCTGCATAACAATATTGTGAGCGGCTTCCTCAGACTCCTTGTTGAAAGCGGCGATCGTACAAAGTTGGTTCTTACCCATATGGTTGTATACAGTAGTGTAAGCACCTTCAACTACGCAGTAGCCATCCAACTCCATTTTCTCGCCAGTGATACCACTACGATCCGTAACAGCTTCTTGGATAGTACCCTTGCCCATAGGCAAAGCTTTCACCTCGTCCAAAGTACGGCATTTGTTAGCCACGGCAGCGTCCAAGATAGCTTGAGTCAAAGCCACGAAGTCCTCATTCTTAGCCACGAAGTCCGTTTCGCACTTCAAAGCGATGATAGCGGCGAACTCGCCATCCTTCTTAGCCAACACACAACCCTCGGCAGCCTCACGATCAGAACGTTTAGCGGCGATAGCCTGTCCTTTTTTACGGATAATTTCCATTGCTTTCTCGATGTCACCGTCAGACTCTGTCAAAGCCTTCTTACAGTCCATCATACCAGCTCCACTCATTTTGCGCAGCTTGGTAATATCAGCCATTGTTACAGCCATAATCTTATTTCCTTTATCTTTAAAATGTTTATACTTTCAAAAATTGACAATGGACAGTTGCCAATTGACAAATCCTGTCAAAAGCCAACTGCCCATTGTATTTGTATTCTAATTGTCAATTGTCAACGTCAATTGTCAATCGAATTATTCTTCGTCTTTCGCGAACTTACCGGCAACGTTAGCGTTCAACGCATCGTCGTCTTCTTTCTTCGTACGTTCTTTCTTAACAGCAGCTTTTGCCTTACGCTCTCTTTTCGGAGCTTCCTCAGCAGCCTCTGCGTCAATTTTCTCAGCCTTACGCTCTTGCAAGCCTTCGTTCATAGCCTCGCAGATAGCGCCCAAGATAACCTCTACAGACTTTGTAGCGTCATCGTTAGCCGGGATAACGTAGTCGATATTGTTCGGATTAGAGTTCGTATCAACCATACCGAATACAGGGATACCCAAACGGTTAGCCTCGCGAACAGCGATATGCTCTTTCATCACGTCTACAACGAACAACGCTGACGGAAGACGAGTAAGGTCTACGATAGAACCTAAAGTCTTCTCCAACTTAGCGCGTTGGCGAGTGATTTGAAGTTTTTCTCTCTTAGAAAGATTATCAAATGTACCATCTTTTGTCATCTTATCGATAGTAGCCATCTTCTTGATAGCTTTACGGATCGTCGGGAAGTTGGTCAACATACCACCCGGCCAGCGCTCGATAACGTAAGGCATACCTACGGAAGCAGCCTTATCAGCGACAACTTGTTTAGCTTGTTTTTTGGTAGCCACGAAAAGAACTTTCTTGCCTTGTTTAGCCAAGTTCTTCATAACTTCAGCGGCTTCGTCTACTTTAGCAACTGTTTTATAAAGGTCAATGATATGAATACCATTGCGCTCCATGAAGATATAAGGAGCCATAGCGGGATTCCACTTTCTTTTTAAGTGTCCGAAGTGTACACCAGCCTCTAATAATTGATCAAAATTTACTCTTGACATTGTTTTTTTCTTAAATCGTTTACTTTCTTTGTTTAATTTCAACCATCAGGTAGTCTTTCCGCATGTCCACATGTAAAAAGAATCCCGATAATTTAGATACTAAACGCTTCGCTTTACTTGTAAGGGACTCACAAATAACATTAACGTTTACTGAACTGGAATCTCTTACGAGCTTTCGGACGACCCGGTTTCTTACGCTCAACAGCACGAGGATCGCGAGTTACGAATCCTTCCGCTCTCAAGACAGCCTTATCTTCCGGATTAATCTTTATCAACGCACGAGAGATAGCCAAACGGGCAGCCTCAGACTGACCTTTGAAACCACCACCGTCAAGGTTGATCTTAATATCATATTGCTCTGCGACGTTCAACTTTGCTAACGGCTGCTTTACGATAAACTGAAGGATTGAAGAAGGAAAGTATTTTTCCAGCTCACGTTTGTTGATCGTGATCTTTCCCGTACCTTCGCTAACGAATACGCGAGCGACTGCCGCTTTACGTCTTCCTATTGCATTTACTACTTCCATCGTGATTATTTATATGAGTTTATATCGATTAACTTAGGTTGTTGAGCCTCGTGCTTGTGCTCAGTTCCCTCATAAACGTACATGTTGTTCAACAACTTTGCACCCAGACGGTTCTTAGGCAACATACCTTTTACTACTTTACGGAACAGACGGTCGCCACCTTTCTTCAAAAGATCAGCCGGAGTATACTCGATCTGTCCACCGGGATATCCGGTATATCTCAAATAAATACGATCGTTCCACTTGTTACCAGTCAGAACGACTTTGTCTGCATTGATGATGATTACGTTATCACCACAGTCAACGTGCGGAGTGAAATTGGGTTTGTACTTACCGCGCAAAAGCTTCGCTACTTTAGCGCAAAGGCGACCTAACGTCTGGCCTTCAGCATCAACAATGACCCACTCTTTGTTTACAGTTGCCTTGTTTGCAGAAATGGTCTTAAAACTTAAAGTATCCACTGCTTAAAAATTAAATTAATTAATAACTCAAAAAACTAGCCTTACCAACATTGTCACAACGGACACATGATGCAACAACGTGCTAAGAACTAAACTCTTAGTACAATTTGATAATAATCGGCTTGCAAAGGTACGGGTTTTATCCGAAATACCAAACAAATCTAATTATTTTTCAAGTTATTATGAAGATACTCATCACTTACGGAAGTAATACCCCAAAGAGAATGTCACGTTATTTTGATAAACGGAAGTCTCGCCGTCACGCTTCAAGGCACGGCGGTCTATCATGCCGCATAGGGAACTTACGGAAAAGAAAAAGTTACTATATTCTACCGATAGGCCGACGTTCATGCCAAAATCGCAAGGTTTCAAATCCTTCTCCTCGGATACGCCGAAATGGAGATCCGGATTGGTCTCTCGGCTCTTCATCTTGCCAAACAAGGACCAATCAAAGGTAGGACCGGCGAATACGGACAGATGAACGTCCGTGAAGGTAAACGTATAAGCCACATTCACGGGAATCTGCAAAGAGTAATACCAACATTTATTATGAAGCGCCATCCCATGTATATCCTGATTCGAATAATAAGCGCCACCTTGGTTTACGAACGCCACCTCAGGACGAAGCGACCATTTTTTATTCTTACTCAAAGGAATATCCGCCAAACCCGCTATGCTGAAACCGAAGCGGGCTCCCGCCTCATACGTATCCTCCACTTTCTGGATCAACGAAGAATAAGCGCCTCCGGCACGTACGCCGAAAGAAACCTGAGCCATCGCCGGTAAAATCATCATCACGGCAATCAACAACAATCCGATCTTTCTCATAAACTTCCTCATTTGCTTTTCCTTCTAATAGCAAGCAAAGATATACATTTTTCAATAACATCTACATTTATCCTACTGAAACATACAGGAAAGCTACATAAAAAGAACAACTCATGAAAGGGCCGCTCAAAAGTTAGCCCCGATCGCAGAAACGACCGAGGCTATTTTTTTCCCACCTTCCCTCCTCACGGAGGCAACGGTGGATGAACTTTAATTTATTACTTTAGTATTAATATTAATCCATTCCCGCCTATTCGCCCTCACGGGGTACTTGAATCACTACAACTCCCGCAGGAATGATTTTCGATTTATGTTATTTATCGTCATTATTCTTATTTAACGACTGCCTTAACAGCTTCCTCGCCTTCTACAGACACCACAACGATACCTGCCGGAGCAGCGATCGTAGCGTTATCGGAAGTAAGAACCGTGTTAGCGATAGACTTGCCAAGAACGTTCGTTACAGAAACCATCTTGCCAGCCGCACCTTGGATCTCGATCGTACCGTTGCCAGCGATAACCTTGATGCCTTCGGCAGCATCAGCGATAGACTCATTGGAAGTAGGATCACCAGCAGCGATAGTGAAACGCATAGCGTTTTTCTTGTTACCGCTCCAAGACAATTTATCGTTGACACCATATAAATAAGAACCCTTATCAGCTACAGAACGGATACGATAAGCGTTCTCGTCGTCCTCACACTGGATGATCTGAACCTTGAAGTTGTCCAAGCCTCCTAATACACCCTCATCATCAGCCTCTTTAGCCACGGCAACCTTGTTACCTTTAACGATCGTAGTCAAAGTATCCTTACTTTCCCAAAGAGTGGCCGGCTTGAAGACAGCCTTCGTGTCATCCTCGTTCCATTGATACTTTCTGTCGTATGTACCGTCTGCCACATAGTAGTTTACAGAGTCTTTCGGATTGAATAAGAACAGTCTGTTACCATCCTCAACCGTACCTTTGTTAGAGATATAGAAAGAAGGAACTACCGCATCCTTATCTGTTACCTGTAAGTAGAAAGAATATTGATTCTCGTTTACAACGATACCATCACGATCCTCGTTCATGGAGATATAGTTGTTCATCTCGCTTATCAGGGAAATATGTCCTTCCTCAGCGGGATAGCTGATTTCCGGAGCCTCAACAATCAAGTAAGTATTCAATAACCAATCTTGTTGACTACCCGGAGTTGTAGCGATAGGCCATGCATAAACAGAAGACGGAGTAGTATATTGACATTCGTCGATAGAAGCCTTATAAGTAGCGTCTACTACAGACGTCGTATTCGCATTTAAAATAGAAGCGATATTTGAGCTTGTGCTTGTCACCTTAATCAAATAAACAGAACCATCAGCAGCTTGCTTAATCACAAAACGTGTAGTGTTATTTTCGTCAACTAATTCCTCTTGGGCAGACACGTTAGGACTTCCTGCCGGGAAGTATTCCTCGGTTTCAATGCCATCATTGATATACTGCAATCGATAAACATAGGCATAAGCCTTATCACCTCTAGCTTGTACAGTCACACGTCCATCCTTGTTATAAACAAAGCTACGCTCGATGATCGTACGTTTGTTATCCTCTTTCACCAATTGCCATTGAGCGGCGCCAGATACCTCATTTGCGAACTTATCATTCTTATTCAATATATACTCTGAAGTTGCAAAAGGCAAATTATTTTCGGTAGCTGCCACATACCACTTATTAGAAGTCTCGTTGTTATCACGAGCAAAAGCCATCGTCACCAAAGTCTCATTGTCCACGTTCAAGAAACCAGCGTATGGATCAACTTCTGCCGGAGTCAATTCCACGATTAGCTGTTGCATATCAGCATCATCGCCCTCTGCCTCACGATATGTGTTCTCATTTACGTAGATAGCGGTAACTGTTTTGTTATCTGTAGCCAATTCGTAAACATTCTCGCCTAAATCAGTTTTCGGGAACAAGCTAGCTTGAAAATACTCGCCGGTCTCACGGTTCGTGAATGTCACTTTATATGTATCGTCTACACTGGAAATAGCCCATTGATAAGCCGGAGTTTCCAATTGAGAAAGAACCTTAGCTTTCGCAACAAATTGGAACGAACCTCTCTTAACAGCATTCGTCAAATACTTTCCATATACGCTCTTGATGTCTTTCTTATCGACACCCTTACCATCTAAGACACGGATTGTATAAGCAGAAACCTTCGCCTCTGTATTCAACAACTCAATACCGCTCTTCATCCCGGCAGCACCTTGCTTGAATATAAAGTAGTTAATTGGGTTATTGCTAGCATCCGTCAAAGTAGAAGTAGTGGCCAAATAGTAGTTGTCATTGTGCTTCAAGATATGCAACTTCACCTTGGCATCTGCTTGATCCGCTTTGCTCGCTTGTTTGCGGTAACGGAATCGATCCACGTTCAACTCATACGGATAGCCCTCGGAATAACTCTTCTGTACACGGAAGTTAGCGTTGTTTATGGAGATCTCATCGCCAGCGGCTTTCCAGTTGGAAGAAGTTCCTTGATACAAATTCAACTCGCTGATCTTTTTCTCTACCAACATGAATCCATCACCAGACGCACGTCCCGCATTTGTACCTTCCACTGTTTCGGTTGAGCTTAAAACCAAGACAGTTGCGTCCATCCAAGCTTTATAACCGCTAGAAACAGCATTAACTCCGCTACAATCATCCTTATCAGGTGCATTCTCTGTAAAGAAGTACATACCAGCGGGAATCTTCAAATCAGCCGTACTTCCTGAATAGGAAGGATAAAAAGTAGCGTCCACACTCAAGTCAGAAGGCACATAACGGGCAACGATTCTTTTCTCATTGAATAGATTACCATTAGGCTCGCTAGTCTGATCGGAGTCCAATCTTTTTGAGACGAAAGAGAAACCTGCCGTGTTATACAAATCATTCAACTCATCAGCTCCCACAGCCCCTAATTCCTCTGATTCTACCGCATAGAAAGATAAATCAAAAGACGAAGCCGTAGTTGAAATTAAAGAGCCACCAGCACTCCATTTTAACTGGAATACATCACTCTTATTCCCGTTATAAGCGAATAGAGCCTTCTCGCTTGCAGTATATTTACCTGTTGTTCCGATTTGAGTAGCTCCAAATGCAAAAACATCTTTAATCACATTTCCAGAAGCCGCACTATTCAATTCTACGGCCTCTGAACCAGCAGTCGTGTTGACACGTAGAGTCTTACCTGTGGCTACATTCTCAAATTTGTACGAATAAGCGCCCAAATTCTCTGTTACGGTAACTTTCCAGATATACTGCTTTACATCATCTTTCTTGTCATCCGCAATAGAAGTAGCTTTATAATCAAGAATACCTTCTTGTAATACACCATCCTCGCTTACAGAAGTAAAACCATACGCTAAACCGTTGGCATCCGTCATCACATAAGCTCCGGATTTCAGTTCCGTAACAGCACTACCCAAGCCCAATAAATTTTGAATAGAGTTTTGAGCGAAGGCACTACCGCACAGCGACCCTGCCACGAGCAGACCCGCCGTTAACAATGTAGAAATCTTTCTGTTCATAATTTAGAATTTAATATTAATAATAGTGTTAATTAAGCACTTAGCTATTTTCTGATAGCAGACTACCGTTAGAAAACGACTAGTCTAAACCATCGTTTAGATCTTGCGTTTTTCGAGAGATACAAAGGGGAGTTTGTGGAAGGAAGAGCTTGTTTCGTAAAGGATAGCCTATCCTATTGATAAGAAAGCGAATAAGGCATGAAAAAAATAACACAGAAGGGTTGCAAGTGTCAAAGAAATGCGTACCTTTGCAAATGACTAATTAAAACGATCGTTTAAATCAATCATTTTTCTCTTCTATTATTTAATGTACATGCGTACATTAGTAAATACACCATCGAATAATCAACAAAAGTAAGATCACCTTTTGCGATAGATCGGAATATTAGTTTCCCTTGTTCTAGCAAAATGACACTTTGTAAACAGAACTCCCTGAGATTCGCTTTTTCCAAGCATAAGTACAGTATAAAACGGCTTTTCACACAGAAAAACGCCATTCATAACTATCTTCCATCCGCTAGTTCGAGCACCTCACGAAAACCTCCTGTCACGATATACGGCTTATATCAAGCAAAATATCAATACAACATCTGTTTATATAACATATAGATTCTATAGAATCACACATATTATAACCTCATTATATCCTTCAGAAAACACGTACGTCTTTTTCCAAAAACATGTACGTGTTTCCGAAAAAAGACGTACGTGTTTTTTTAAAAGCAAAACAACCTCTCTCGTACTAAAAAATATTTCCTACCTTTATGCACTCATTTCAATATGCACCAGACTATACATTAATATATATGGAACCGTTTATTCATTTACACGTACATACCCAGTATTCCTTGCTGGACGGACAGGCATCCATCGACGCATTGATCGACAAAGCGTACAAAGACGGAATGCGTGCGATCGCCGTAACAGACCATGGCGTTATGTTCGGTATCAAGGAGTTTTTCAATAAGGTTAGCAAAAAGAACAGTAAACCTCTCGGGATCATCAAGGACTCCGAGAAAGAACTAAAACCGCTGCTGGCCAAGGATGCGCCAACCGATGAGGAACAACAAAGGATAACGGAACTACAAAAACAAATCGCCGAAGCGAAAGCTTCCATCTTCAAGCCGATCATCGGGTGCGAATGTTATTGCGCTCGCAACGGAAGGCATAGCAAGCTGGCCTCGCAAGACGACCGTAGCGGCTGGCACTTGATCGTTCTGGCCAAAAATAAGAATGGATACAAGAACCTGATCAAGATGGTATCCCTCTCATGGACGGAAGGATTCTACGGACGTCCGCGTATTGACAAAGAGTTGTTGGAGAAATATCATGAGGATCTGATCATCTGCTCCGCCTGTTTAGGAGGAGAGATCCCACAGCATATCATGCACGGACGAATCGATAAGGCTGAGGAGTCTATCAAATGGTTCAAAAACTTATTCGGAGAAGACTATTACCTTGAGATGCAACGGCACGAGACACACGACCCTAACGCTGATTGCACGATTTTCCCGCATCAACAAGAGGTGAACAAGGTGCTGATCGAGCTTGCGCACAAATATAATATCAAGCTAATCGCCACCAACGACGTCCATTTCGTCAATGCCGACGACGCTGAGGCCCACGACCGCCTGATCTGCCTTAGTACCGGCAAAGACTTGGACGACCCCAAGCGTATGCGCTACTCCAAGCAAGAATGGATGAAGACAACCGCCGAGATGAACACCATCTTCGCCGATATCCCCGAAGCTTTGAGTAATACGCTCGAGATAGCCGACAAAATAGAATTCTACTCCATCGACAGCGGTCCTATCATGCCGACTTTCGCCATTCCCGAGGAGTTCGGTACCGAGGAGTCCTACCGTCAGAAATTGACAGAGCATGATTTATTTGAGGAATTCACCCGAGACGAGAACGGTAATGTCGTATTAAGCGAGGAAGAGGCGCACTCCAAAATCAAGAAATTAGGTGGATACGACAAACTATACCGCATCAAGCTGGAAGCCGACTATTTGGCGAAATTGACATACGACGGAGCCAAGGAGCTTTACGGAGACCCCTTGAACGATGAAGTAAAGGAGCGTCTGAACTTCGAGTTACATATCATGAAGACCATGGGTTTCCCCGGCTACTTCTTGATCGTACAAGATTTCATCCGTGCCGCTCGTGAGGAACTCGGTGTATCCGTAGGACCGGGACGTGGTTCGGCCGCCGGATCTGCCGTAGCTTATTGCTTAGGGATCACCAAGATCGATCCGATCAAATATGACCTCCTGTTCGAGCGTTTCTTGAATCCGGACCGTATCTCCCTCCCCGATATCGATACCGACTTCGATGATGATGGCCGTGGCGAGGTCTTACGCTGGGTAACGGAGAAATACGGTGCCGAGCGTGTGGCTCATATCATTACTTATGGTACGATGGCTACCAAGTCTGCTATCAAGGATGTCGCTCGGGTACAGAAATTACCGTTATCCGAATCGAACCGGTTAGCCAAATTGGTTCCGGATAAGATCCCCGACATGAAGAAGTTCAAATTGGGCGACGCCATCAAGTATGTGCCGGAACTAAAAGAGGCGGCTAACGGAAATGACCCGCTGGCACGGGATACCTTGAAATACGCCCAGATGCTGGAAGGCAACGTCCGTAACACGGGTGTACACGCCTGTGGTGTCATTATCGGACGTTATGATATATCGGATGTCGTACCTGTCAGTACGGCGAAAGACAAGGATACCGGCGAGGAGATGCTGGTTACCCAATACGAGGGTTCCGTGATCGAGGAAACCGGATTGATCAAGATGGACTTCTTGGGCTTGAAGACCTTGTCCATCATCAAGGAAGCGATCGAGAACGTGAAACTGACTACCGGACATGATCTGGATATCGACCATATCAGTCTGGAGGACCCCAAGACTTATAAATTGTATTGCGACGGAAAGACAACCGGTACATTCCAGTTCGAGTCCGCCGGTATGCAAAAGTATTTGAAGGAGTTGCAACCTTCTAAATTCGAGGACTTGATCGCCATGAATGCCCTGTATCGCCCGGGCCCAATGGATTACATCCCTTCTTTTATCGCCCGTAAACAGGGTAAGGAAGAGATCAAGTACGACATTCCCGTCATGGAACGCTACCTGAAAGATACATACGGTATTACGGTCTATCAGGAGCAGGTCATGCTTCTATCCCGTTTGCTCGCTAACTTCACGCGTGGTGAGAGTGATGCCTTACGTAAGGCGATGGGTAAGAAGTTGATCGAGAAGATGAACCATTTGAAGTCTAAATTTATGGCTGGTGGTCAAGCCAACGGCTATAAAGAGGATACTTTAAACAAGATCTGGTCCGACTGGGAGAAGTTTGCCTCATACGCTTTCAACAAGAGTCACGCTACTTGTTATTCATGGGTGGCTTATCAGACCGCTTACTTGAAAGCGAACTTCCCGTCCGAGTATATGGCCGCCGTCTTGAGCCGAAGCTTATCCAATATCACGGATATCACGAAGTTCATGGATGAATGTAAAGCGATGGGTATTCAAGTATTGGGACCGGACGTGAACGAGTCTATCTTGAAGTTCAGCGTAGATAAGAACAAGAACATCCGCTTCGGGCTAGGCGCCGTGAAAGGCGTAGGTGAGTCAGCCGTACAAAATATCATAGAGGAACGCAAGAAGAACGGCCCGTACAAGAGTATCTTCGATTTCGTAGAACGGGTGAACTTGACCGCTTGCAATAAGAAAAACATAGAGTCCATGGCTTTGGCCGGAGCGTTCGATAACTTCGGTATCCAGCGTGAACAGTTCTTCACCGACAGTGGAAAAGGAGAATTGTTCTTGGATACCTTGGTTCGCTATGGTAACAAATACCAGATGGATAAGAGCACGGCAGTCAACTCTTTATTCGGTGGAGACGCCTTGATCGCCATCGCTAAACCGGAGATCCCGCAATGCGAACGTTGGAGCGATCTCGAACGCCTAAATAAAGAGAAGGAGTTGGTCGGTATTTACCTATCCGCCCACCCATTGGATGAATACCGTATCATATTAAAATATGTATGCAATACCGGCATGATAGAACTTAACGAGCGGGAAACCTTACAAGGCCGGGAGGTTTTATTAGGTGGTATCGTCACCGGTTTCCGGGAAGGAATGACCAAGAACGGAAAGCCTTACGGTATCTTGAAGATCGAGGATTTCACGGGTAGTGGCGAGATCCCTCTTTTCGGACAGGATTATATCGAATACAGCAAGTATGGTAAAATAGGGATGTATCTCTTGATCACAGCCCGTGTAGAGCCTAGCCGCTGGGACCCCAATAAACTGGACTTCAAGATTGGTACCGTCAACCTTTTGCAAGACGAGAAAGACAAGCTGATCGAGAAAATCAGTATCACGGTCCCGATCCATGATTTGGACGAGCCGACAATCAATGAGCTTTCGGTATTGATCAAGAACAATCCGGGCCATAGCCTGTTATATTTTAAGGTTGTCGATGGGGAACATAATATTTCCCTAAATCTCTTCTCCCAAAATATCCGCTTAAACGTGACCCGTGAGCTGGTAGACTTTTTACAGGAGAACGAGAATATCGATTTTAAAATTAATGGTTAAAGTTGTACGACGCTGAAAGAATTTGTACTTTTGGCGTCATAACAATCATTAGATTATAATTCATAATTAAATAATACGTAATTCAAAATGGCACTACAAATTACAGACGCTAATTTCGAGGAGTTGGTTAACTCCGGAAAGCCCATGGTTCTTGACTTTTGGGCAGAGTGGTGTGGCCCTTGCCGCATGGTATCTCCTATCATTGATGAGTTGGCAACCGAATACGAAGGTCGTGTGACGATCGGTAAAATGAACGTTGACGAGAATGACGATGTAGTCGGACAATTCGGTATCCGCAACATCCCTACCGTTCTTTTCTTCAAAGACGGTAAGATGGTTGATAAAGTAGTAGGCGCTACGGCTAAGGATAAGTTCGTAGAAAAGATCGAGGCAATGCTTAAATAATTGAAAGTTGAGAATTGAGAATTGAAAATACCGAGGAATACGCTCTGTAACTTTCAATTCTCAATTTTTAATACCCCTAAGTATATGTCGCTTGCCCGGAGGACCGGGAAGACGGCTCATCTCAAAACCAGCCGCTTGCATACCTCTGCGCACCTCTCCTTTTGCGCAATAGGTTACGATCACTCCGCCCGGTGCGGTATGAGCATACAAACGATTATAGATTTCCTGATTCCACATCTCTGGTTGTTTCTCGGGCGCAAATGCGTCGAAATAGATCAAATCGATATTATCCGGTAGTTCACAGGCGTTACTATTTCCTTCTATTTTATGAAGTGTAAAGCGCTCTGAGATTGAAACGGGAGTATTCCACTCCGCCTCATGCAAGGCTAAGAATAACTCTTTTCTCTCCGGCCAGATCAGCTCCCCATAATTCAAGGCACGAATCGTATCTAAAGGAAGCGGGTATAACTCCACTGTATGATAATCAATATGATGTGCTTGAGATAGCTCGACATCCTTCAATGTCAAGAAGGCGTTCAGCCCTGTACCGAAGCCAATCTCCACAATTCGGATAAAGTCTTTTTCAAGCGCATGCAATCCCGCCTCTATAAATATATGTCTTGATTCCTGCAGGGCCCCGTTCACGGAATGATAATGTTCATCCATCGCCGGAATATATAGCGTATGGCTTCCATCCGCCGTTATCTGTAATTCTTTCTCCATATGTATGCAAAGATAATACATACGAATCAGAATAATACTTATCTTTACCGCTATAAATATGATATAAGATATGGATAGACGCCATCTTTACTTCTTACTATTCTTATTATGTACCATACAAGCCGCTATCGGTCAACAGCGCTCCTTCTCTATCAAGGGAGTCGTAAAAGACGCATCGAGCGGACAGCCGATACCTTTCGCTAACGTAGTGGTATGGAACACGACGCAAGGGGCGGTCACCGATTCCACCGGATTATTCGAGATATCCGGCATATCACCCGGAAGCTATCGTCTCCAATCCTCCTTTCTGGGATATAAGCCCTTCGTTACCGCCGAATTCAGACTAGCGAATAAAGATATATTCTTCCCGATCGAGCTAGAGGAAGCCAGCCAGAACCTGCAAGAGGTTAGCGTAGTAGCCTCTCCGTTCCGTAAAACCGCCGAAAGTCCGCTAGGACTCCGTGTAATCGGTTTCAAGGAGATAGAGAAAAGCGCGGGAGGAAACCGGGATATCTCCCGGGTAGTACAAACCTTTCCGGGAGTAGCGTCTACGGCAGCGTTTCGTAACGACTTGATGGTAAGAGGAGGAGGTCCCTCGGAAAACCGTTTCTTTTTGGATGGCGTAGAGATACCGAATATCAACCATTTCTCCACCCAAGGAGCCTCCGGAGGTCCGGTCGGTATTATCAATCCCGATTTTATCCGGGAGGTCAACTTTTATTCGGCCGCATTCCCCGCATCCAAGGGGAACGCTTTAAGTTCGGTATTGGATTTTAAACTACAAGATGGGAATAAGGAGAAATTCTCATTGCGAGGAGTCCTAGGAGCCTCAGATATCGGTGTGTCCGCTAATGGACCGCTAGGAAAAAAGACCACTTACCAAGTGTCTGTTCGTCGCTCTTACCTTCAATTCCTTTTCGATATGATCGGCTTGCCGTTCTTACCTACTTTCACGGATGCCCAATTCAAGATTAAGCACTCCTTCAACCCCAAGAATGAGCTTACAGTTCTCGGATTAGGGGCGATCGATGATATGAAGCTGAATACAGGAATGAAAGACATGAGCGAGAAAAACCAATATATTCTCTCTTACTTGCCGGTCGTAAAACAAAAAACGTATACCCTTGGAGCGGTTTATAAACACTACGCTGGTAAAAATCTCTACTCGGTCATTATCAGCCGTAGCCAGACCAACAATAAGAATATTAAATACAAAGACAATGATGAAAGCCAAGTAGAGAATCTCTCCTTAAATTACCGTTCGGACGAGATTGAGAATAAGTTCCGAACGGAAAACACGTTCCGCTTACCATTCATTCAATTGAATGTCGGAGGAAACATCGAATACGCCCAATACACGAATGACACCTATCAAAAGCAATTTACCTCTATCCCCCGTACCATCGTATATCAAACAGACCTTGGCATATGGAAGTGGGGTATCTATGCCACGGCTATTTATGAGAGTTATAACGAGCGGTTTACCGCCTCTTTAGGTGTTCGTGCGGACGCAAACAATTATTCCTCGGATATGAATAATTTGTTAGATCAGTTATCTCCTCGCCTATCCTTATCCTACCGCTTGTCCGATCCGCTTTATATAAACGCGAATATCGGACGCTACTACGAGCTTCCTCCTTATACGACATTGGGATTCAAGGATAATGAAGGTAATTATGTAAACCGGGCAAATCATTTAAGCTATATCCGAAGCGACCAAGCCGGATTAGGCTTGGAATACCGTCCTACCTCATACTTGAAATTCACGGCCGAAGGATTCTATAAACATTATGATCGTTATCCGATGTCCATACTCGACAGTATCCCACTCGCATCGAAAGGTACGGACTATGGTGTCTTGGGAAATGAGGCCGTATCGTCTACCGCTACAGGGCGAGCTTATGGACTTGAGATCATGGGACGTTGGTATAATTATAAAGGGCTTACTTTCATCGCGTCCTACACTTTGGTAAGAAGCGAATTCAAGGATGGGAGAAATATGGACACTTATCTTCCCTCGGCTTGGGACAATAAGCATCTGTTCACGTTTAGCGGGACTTATTCTTTACCCAAGAACTGGGACGTAGGCGCCAAGTTCCGGGTAGTAGGAGGCGCTCCCTATACGCCTTACGATGTAGAAAAGAGTAGTTATGTAGAAGCTTGGGACGCTAATAACGGGCTATACTATGATTACAGCCGGTTTAACAGCGAACGGCTCAAGCCATTCACGCAGTTAGATATCCGTATCGATAAAACATTTTACTTCAAAAAGATCATGCTTGGAGCCTATATCGACATCCAAAACATATTGAATTCCAAATACAAAGAGCAAGACGTATATATCAAAACGGGTAAAATTATCAACCCGGAAGCTCCCATATATGAACAACGGTACGAATTAAGACCGATAGAACGTCTTACAGGAACGCTTCTCCCAAGTATCGGAGTGATGATCGAGTTATAGATTTTAGGCGTAATAGATTCTTTTTATTTTGAATTTCAGCAATTAATCATAAATCTTTCCTATTTTTGTGGTCTGTATTAATAACAAATAGTACTTTAATCGCAAATAAGCACATGAATAGGTAGGTAAAGAATGACATTATTAAAAAACTACATACGATTCGTACTCTTTATCGTGTTAAGTCTGGTCTTTTCTTTCCACTTATACGCTACAGATAATGCAGGCCCTATTTTAATCATTAGCTCCTACAATCCCGATACACGTAATACAACCGCCAATATTTCCGAGTTTATGGAGGAATATAAGCGGGGAGGTGGTATCTCGCCGGTGGTTATCGAGAACATGAACTGTAAGAGCCTCCCGGAAGCCCCCTTATGGGACGGTAAGATGAGAGGTATATTGGATAAATATAAGGAAAATAATACCCCTCAGCTTATCATTATCTTAGGTCAAGAGGCATGGGCTTCTTATATCTCCCAAGAATACAAGCCTGATATACCGGTTTTATGCGGTATGATCAGTAAGAATGCGATCTTATTACCCGACTCGGATTTAAATGTCGCCGAATGGGAGCCGAAATACATCGATATCCAAGAGTACGTAGATAAAGGTTTACACCTTGGCGGGTTCTTGTATTCTTATGACGTAAAAGAAAATATCCGGTTAATACGTAAGCTATATCCCAAAACTCAAAATATAGCATTAATCACCGATAATACCTACGGTGGTTTAGCTATGCAGACCTTGGTAAAAAAGGAAATGGAAAATATCAAGGATCTGAACTTGATATTACTGGATGGAAGAAAGAATAATATCTACACCATCGTTGAGCAAATCAAGAACCTGCCGGATCAGACCGTGATATTGATCGGTACATGGCGTGTAGACGTGAACGACGGGTATTATGTTGGAAATGCCACGTATACCATGATGACCGCCAATCCCAGAATCCCGACATTCACATTGGCATCCGTCGGCATAGGGCACTGGGCCATCGGAGGTTTCAGTCCCAAATACAGGCCTATAGGTTCCGATTTGGCAAAAGAGGCTTTAAGTATATTGGAGAAGAAAATCGCCCCTAAAGATATCCATCCCCAAATCATCCCCAATGGATATGTGTTCGACGCTTCAAAGATCAAGGCTTTTGATATCAGCAAACTGTCATTGCCCCACGACGCTACTATTATCAACGAGGACCCGAGCCTATTCTCCAAATACAGGTTCGAGATATTGCTAAGCGTAATCACCGTATTGTTTATTTTCCTGATTATGATATTAATCTTCTTTATCCGGACCAATAAGCTGAAAGATAAGTTATTGGATCTACAGAAAGATAATATACTAATCATGAATAATATCCAAGCTTCTATCTATTTCATCAAGCCGGATTATACCGTAAAATGGAGAAACGAGGTAGAGTTCCATGACTGTATCCCTGAATTCGGTCCGGCTAATTGCTTCTTGGTCAAGAACGGAGTAAAGCCTTATTGTACCCGTTGCACGGTCGCAAAGGCCATGGAAACCAAAAAGCAGGTCGATATCACGAATGAGTTCGGCGATGGAAAGTATCTTCATATTTTGGCGAACCCTGTATTAGACGAGCACAACAACCTTATCGGGGTTATTTTCAAGAAAGAAGACGTGACAAAACAAAAACAGGCGGAGAACGAACTGAGGAAAGCGAAAGAGAAAGCGGAAGAGTCCGATCGTTTGAAATCCGCATTCTTGGCGAATATGAGTCATGAGATTCGAACGCCATTGAATGCGATCGTCGGTTTCTCCGGATTATTGGCCGTAACCGAGAATATGGAGGATAAAGAGGAATATATCAATATCATTAATAGCAACAACGACCTGCTATTGCAATTGATCAATGATATTCTCGATCTAGCCAAGATAGAGGCGGGTACGCTAGAATTCGTGGATTCAGACGTAGATGTCAATCAACTATTCTCCGATATCGAGCAGTCTTCCCGTTTGAAGGCGCAAGATGGCGTGCAGGTATGCTTTGTCGAGAAGATCCCGAATTGTATCTTACGCACCGACCGTAACCGGGTCTCCCAAGTCATTACCAACTTTATCAACAATGCCATCAAGTTCACAACTCAAGGTAGCATCCTGTTTGGCTACCGCCGTAGAGACGATGAGTTGTATTTCTATGTAAAAGATACGGGATGCGGTATCGCCAAGGATAAGATCGGTCAAGTTTTCACCCGTTTCGTTAAGTTAAATAGCTTTGTGCAAGGAACGGGGCTGGGATTATCGATTTGCCAGATGATTATCAAGCGTCTGGGTGGAGATATAGGGGTGGAATCAGAGCAAGGAAAAGGTTCTACATTCTGGTTTACGTTGCCCTATTCGATACTAGAGATGCAGGAAGTCCCGCATGAGAAACCAAAGACCGAGAATGTACAGAAGAGCCAGTCATCCAAATCTGCAACCCTATTAATAGCGGAAGATAACGAAAGCAACTATACTTTATTCCAAGCCATGTTGAAAGATTATAACCTTATACACGCATGGAACGGGGAACAAGCGATCGATTTATTCAATAAATATCAACCGGACTTAATCCTAATGGACCTAAAAATGCCGATCGTAGACGGCTATGAGGCTACACGGGTAATTCGGGAAAAGAACCAGTCCATTCCTATCATCGCCGTAACAGCTTTCGCCTTCGCGGAAGATGAGGAACGGGTAAAACAAAGCGGATTCTCCTCTTACATCGCTAAACCGATCAAGCCGGATAAGCTAATCGCATGTATTAATACTTATTTATAGAATCCGTTTGGTAACAATCGGAAAACGCAAAACGAAAGAGGAACCCTTCTCTACTTGAGAGTCGAGACTAATACTTCCTCTATGACGGTTCATGATCTGCCGGCAAAGACTTAATCCGATGCCGGAACCTTTAGATTTAGTCGTGAAGAAAGGAACGAAGATTTTGTCGATTGCCTCGGGAACAATTCCGCTACCATTATCAATCACCGAAATAATTACCATACCGTTTTTTTGGACAGCCTCCACTATAATTTGAGGGGATAAGGATTCTTCACAAGCCTCTATCGCATTTTTCAATAGATTAATTAATACTTGTTCCACCATGATCCGGTCCGCATATAAATTCAAGTCTTCCGGCTTTACATGAAAGAAGAGGATATCGGATTTCTCCGGGAATAGAAGCCGGATATCGTCAAAGAGAGCCGAAACCGAGAAGTTTCGTAAAGTAGGTAAAGGCAGACGGGTTAATTTCCGATAATTCTCGACAAAATCCAATAACCCCTTACTTCTTCGGTGGATCGTTTGCATGGCTTGTACCATAATAGCGTAGTCTTTCTCATTCATGCCATTTATCGTCGCACGCTCGGCTACCGTCTCCGATAAAGAGATTACCGGAGCGATCGAGTTCATGATCTCATGCGTCAATACCCGGATAAGTTTCTGCCATGCCTCGGTTTCCGCCTCAGCGACCACCGAACTATACAATCGACTCCGCAAAGCCTCCAAGGCAGCGTTCATAGAAGAGGCCAAAGCCTTTTCGTCTTCCGTCATTGAATCGGAAGGATAAAACAGGCTCAGATCCCCGTAATGAATACTCTCTATCAGGTATTCCATCCGCTTAACAGTCTTTTGCTGATCCTTATATAAGAAAACCGAAAGCGCAAGAATACAAAATCCGAACAGCGCAGGAATAAACAAAAACCCTTTCAGCATTAAGAATGAGGCAGTAAAAGACAAGACCACGATCCCCAAAATACGAGCGAACAACAAGTAACGTATCATAAGCCAAATTTCTCCAATTTACGATACAAGGTAAAGCGGGTAATCCCTAGAAGCTCGGCGGCACGAGTGATATTCCCCTCGGCACGACGTAAGGCACGTTCGATCGCTTCTTTCTCCAATACCGTCAAATTTAACTCATCGGATGGTTCCTTATCCCTAAGCGGGACAGAACGCAGAATAAAGTCTTCCGGCCTTAGCCAATTACTTTCAGACAAGATAACCGCCCGTTCAATCGCATGTTGCAGTTCACGTACATTACCGGGCCAAGCATAATTATGTAGCTTATTCTTCCCATCCCTGTTAATGCCCTTCAAGTCTTTCTTATATTTACGGGCATACTTCGACAAGAAATGTTCAGCCAATAAGATCACGTCATTTCCTCGTTCCCTCAAGGGAGGAATATGTAACTCGATCGTATTAATACGATATAAAAGATCTTGCCGGAAAGTACCTTCTGCCACAAGATGATGGATATTCACGTTCGTTGCGCAGATCAACCGGATATCAATCGGTATGGGTTGCGTTGCTCCCAAGCGGGTTATCTGTCGTTTTTCCAAAGCGGTCAACAGTTTCGCTTGCATGGAAAGGCTTAAGTTCCCGATCTCATCCAAGAACAAGGTACCACCGGAAGCTACCTCCATTCGTCCCGGCTTTTCCTTACGGGCATCCGTAAAAGCCCCTTTCTCATAGCCAAATAATTCACTCTCGAAAAGTTGTTCCGGAATAGAGCCCACATCGATCCCGACGAAAAGATTCTCCGAACGCGGAGATTGATGATATAAGGCGCGGGCAACTAAATCTTTACCGGTTCCATTCTCCCCCAAGATTAATATATTGGCATCCGTATTCTTTAATTTATCGACCGTAGCGAAAATAGCCTGCATCGGTTCGCTTTCACCGATGATCTCGAAGCCAGCATCCTCGGGTGAACTAAGAATCTCAACTTGTTTCTTTAAATTTCGCACTTCCGCCCTACTCTCCCGAAGTTCCAATGCAGAAGAGAGTGTAGCGAGTAATTTCTCCTTTTCCCAAGGTTTCGGGATAAAGTCGGTAGCTCCCGCCTTAATCGCCCGCACGGCCTTATCCGTATCCGAATAGGCAGTCATAAAAAGAACCACCACGTCCGGGTCTATCTTCTTTATCTTCTCCAGCCAATAGAAACCCTCCTGACCACTAATAGCATCCCGTTTGAAATTCATATCCAACAAGATAATATCCGGGATAAAAGTCCGCATGAAATGATCGATGCGCTCCGGTTGCGTAGCCACTCTTATTTGTTCCATATAGGGCTCCAGTAATAAGTTAAGGGCAAAAAGGATGTCCTCATTATCATCTATAATTAATAGTTTTCCCTTTTTCATAAGCGCTGAACTAGTTTGTGATGCCTCAAAGGTAGGTATTAAATCAATGGAAGAAGCGTGCGTAATCGAACGATTACCGTGCGCAGATGAACTGTTAAATTAATAGTCCGCAAAGAGGGTTAAGATTAAGTAAACGGTAAGACTATTTAAGCGAAAGAAAAAACGAGGAGAAAGAAGGAAGACTATCTTTGAACACAATTAACAATTCAGGCATTCATGAGACCACTATTGATTGGATTTTTCGTCTGTATAAATATACACTTAGGCTATGCGCAATGGACTGAGCAAGATTCGATCTGGCTAAAGGATGTATTAGCAGGCAAAGATTCCATCAAATTGAACCCTGAATTCCAAAAAGCAATCCAAAGCGGTTCTTTCCTCAACCCGGAACCGGGAAAACCGATGGGGAAACCTCAACTGGCCGCTCCCAGCAATATCCCTATCACCAAAGATTTCTCAGAATATATCCAACAAGACGATACGACACACCGAAAAGTAGCATTGAAGGATTTACCGCCATCGGTATTCTGGCGACATAATCCACCGTATAAAAAGATACTGCCTGTCTATCAATCTATCTTAGATGAATTGAAAAGGACTCCGTCCAGTGGTCGTACCTCACTAGCTACCTTCGATCTAGGAAGGATGACCAGCCGGAAAACATATGTCCATAAACGCAACGCAAAACGCAACGGAACTTGGCAAAACTACGGTAACCTCCCTACCCCGGATGTCATCTCTAAAAAAAAGAAATTCGAAAGACAACAGGCAGAGGCCGCAAAAAAGGACTCCTCATTGATGATCCAACCACCAATCGATTAGCTTACGGGCCAAGCTCAACTTACGGGGGATCTCCGGTAGATTATCTTTGGTATAAAAGGCACCAGAGCTTAGTTCCTCATCCTGCAACTTAATTTCCCCACTTACATAATCCGCTACAAAGCCTACCATCAAGCCACTCGGATAAGGCCAGGGTTGGTTTCCGAAATAAGTGATATTATCGACCTCTAAACCCGTTTCCTCACGGACCTCCCGGCGCACACACTCTTCCAAGGTCTCGCCAACTTCTAAGAATCCGGCCACTAATCCATGGAAAGTTCCCCGGAAATTACGGGCATGTACCAAAAGAATCGAATCCTCCTTACGGATCAAGACGATCATCGCTGCTGAGATTGTCGGATAAATCTCATGTTTGCAAGAAGGACATTGCTTCGTGATCGACGTAGTCTGCACGGTAGGAGTACCACATACCGGGCAGAAACGGCTATGGCTATCCCAATAAAGCAATTGATAAGCCTTACCCGCCTTCTCGTAACACGCTCTCGAGATATAATCCCAAGAGGCACGCAACCCCATATGTACGTAACGGTCATTCCCCTCCACCGGAGTATCTAATTCTGCCGTACGTGCGGGAAGTCCATCCCGGTAATCAACCTCCAGCGTATGAGAAACCGGAACTGGGGGATTCTCGCCATAGGGGATGGTATACGTATCATTCTCTTTCTGAAGCAACAGTTGGTCTTTATAAAAAAGGAACCAATAACAGAGTTTATTTGAAGTTTCCATGCTAATATTCCCGAATTATCTTTCTGTATGTAAAACATCCGCGAACTTACGAATTAAAATCCAATAACGTGCGGAAGCGAACGTGCACCGTGCGAAGGCACACACAATCGTTTCTAAGCATTTTTCTATTATCTTATGATTAGCAGAACGTTACATCGATGGCACATTATTTGCCTCCTTTCTAAAAAATGAATATATTTAAAACCTGTTACAATGAAACTAATGATTCGAAACTTACTTTATCTATTCAAGCGGTTTAAGACCGCTGTCGTGTTAAACCTCTTTGGCTTAACAATCGCTTTCGCCGCTTTCCTCCTGATAGTAATGCAGGTGGATTACGAGATGAATTACGATGCCATGCACAGTAAATCGGGCCGAACCTTCCGGCTAGAGGCAAATCACGGAGAATTCGAGCATAACGCCATCCATTGCCTAATGTTTAGCGATGCTTTTGTTAACTCATCCGCTCATATCACGGATTACTCCTACCGTTATCCATTCTACGGAGGAGAACGGTATTGCCAAATCGACGAGGTAGACGATCAAGGAGAAGCGAAAGTCTTCAAGGAAAACTTCCAGCTTTGTCTACCCAATATCTCAGATGTCTTTGATTTCCACATGAAAGAAGGTTCCGTCGAATGCCTATCCATTCCCGGTTCCGTACTCATTCCGGAGAGTGTCGCCAAAAGGCTGTTCGACAAACAATCCGCTATCGGTAAACGTATCCGGATGTCCGGCAGTAGTGGCTGGCAACCTGTAAGTACCACGATACTTACTATTGGGGGTGTCTATAAGGATTTCCCGGGAAATACTACGGTACAAAACCGTATTTACGTCCCGATGGACCAACTGGATCTATTAAAAAGTTCTTGGCAAATGTATGCCAACGAAATATACGTCACGCTAGACGATCCCCTAAATAAAGAGGAGGTATTGGATCATTTCAACAAGACTTTCGATTTCGCTAAAAGCCAAATGGGTTCAGCGCAAGAGATCGCATTACGTCTAACCCCCTTAAAGGATGTTTATTACACGCATGATACAACTTTCGACTTTAATCCGAAAGGTCACCGGGAGACAAATTATGTGTTACTGGGTATCGCTTTCCTCATCTTATTCATCGCCGGAATCAATTTTACCAATCTCACAACCTCGTTGATTCCCCTACGATTGAAAACGATCAATACGCACCGGGTATTAGGATGCTCCATCTATAAGTTACGAGCCATCTCACTGATTGAATCGATCGTGATCTGCTTGATATCCTACATTCTCGCCTTATTCATCGTAAACGATTTGTCTTACACACCGATCGCTAATTGGGTAGATGCGGATATACGTCTTAGTCAATACAAAGGCCTGATCCTTCTCACAGCACTGATCGCTATCTTGACGGGTTGCTTGGCGGGACTTTATCCAGCTATACGAAGTACCTCCTATGCGCCGGCCTTGGTACTAAAGGGCTCTTTCGGTCTTAGTCCCAAAGGGAAAAAAGTACGTGTCGCCCTGATCGGTTTCCAATACACGGTATCGATCGCCTTGATTATTGTCACCTTATTCATGGGACTTCAGAACCATTTCATGACCTCTAGCGAGCAACTAGGATTCAATAAAGACCAAGTAGCCATCGTGAACCTGACACCGGAGATCTACGCCAAGCATAAGCCCCAATATATCCAGAAACTTAAAGATTATCCGGGAATAGAGGATGTGGCCTTCTCCGTCTACGAATTATCGAAAGAAGATGACATGATCGATCTCGAATATGCCCGTCATGAAGATAAGGATGTATTCTTCAAGGTATTCTATGCCTCCGAGAATTTCCTTTCCGTCATGGATATCCAAGTAGAGGAAGGAAGGGATTTTACACGGGAGGATTTAAACAAGGCACAAAGTGATTATATCATCAATCCGGCGGCAGAGCGGGATTTCCACTTACATCCCGGAGATCGTTTCAATGATCGTACGGTTCTAGGAGTCAGCAAGGATTTCCGGTTTAACTCTTGCCGGATCGCAAGCTCGCCTTTCGTATTCGCATTGAATAACGATATACCCAATCCTAAATTGGTATCCTATATCCGCTTCAATTCGAAAACGAATTTACAGGAAGCTGTCGCCCACGTCCGGGAAACATTGAAAGAGATCGATCCGACTTTCCCTTTCGAGATCTCTTTCTACAACACCATCTTAAATAATTTATATCAGAAAGAACAAACACTGGGTAAACTAATCTCCCTATTCGGAATAATGGCGATCTTGATCTCTATCGTAGGTGTATTCGGACTCGTGCTATTTGAGACGCAATACCGCCGGAAAGAGATCGGTATCCGCAAGATCAACGGAGCGACTACTGGACAGATTCTTTTGATGTTCAACAAGACTTATATCCGGATTGTCTCCGTTTGCTTCATCATCTCGATTCCGATAGCATGGATGGGAACACAACAGTGGCTAGAGAATTTCGCTTATAAAACACCACTCCATCTTTGGGTCTTCATCGTAGCTTTCCTAATCATTCTCTCGGTTACGATCGGTACCGTTACTTTCCGGAACTGGCAAGCGGCGAATGAGAATCCTGTGAACTCGGTGAAGTCTGAATAAACTCACTCGGAGTGATCCCGTAAATTTCTTTAAAGCAACGGGTAAAATAGTTCGGATCGGAGAAGCCGACCTGAGCAGCTACCTCCCCGATCGAATAAGCGTGCTGCCCCAATAACTCGGCGGCACGCTTTATACGTATATTACGGGTGAATGAGGAAGCGGAGCAACCGGTAGTAGACTTTAATTTCCGAAATAAGCTGGCACGGCTCATCGCCATCTCGGAACAGAAAAGCTCTACATCAAACTCCGGGTCCTGCAAATGAGCCAGAACGACCCTTGTCACTTTCGAAACAAATTCCTTATCAGGATTGGCAACTGTTTGCTCCGGGGTACGCAGATCGAACCGATCCCTGAAATATAACTTTAGTCGCTCACTACGTTTGAGCAGATTCTTGATCTTCGCTTTTAAGACAGCAAGACTGAACGGTTTAGGCAGATAATCATCCGCTCCGGCTCCATACCCTTCCAATTGTTGACGTTCTTCCGCTAAAGCAGTCAATAGGATAACCGGTATATGGGCCGTCCGTTCATCCGTTTTCAAAGCCTCGCAACATTCAATCCCATTCATGACCGGCATCATTACATCCGAGACAATCACGTCCGGTAGGATCTCCAAGGCTTTCTCCAAGCCGACCTTTCCGTTTTTCGCTATCACGACCCGGTAATCCGTTTGAAAAGCATTCATCAAATAACGACATAGATCCTCATTATCCTCTACAAACAAAAGCGTTTGTCGTAGATTCTCCGGGACCGAGTTTGTTTCTTCCAATGGAACTGATTCCTGCAAAGATACCTCTTCCATTTTAGGTTCCGAATACTCCAACCACTCCTCAGGATAAGCCTCTTCCGATATAGGCAAGGCAACCGTAAAAACAGAACCTTTCCCCAATTCACTCTCACATTGAATGGTTGCCTTATGTAACTCCAATAGCTCTTTTGTGTACGCAAGGCCGATCCCCGAACTCTCCGAGCGGCGAAACGCTATCGATGCCCCCTTATAATATCGATCAAAAATATACGGTAACGATTCGGGAGGAATGCCGATTCCACTATCCGTAATTCGTAAAGTCATGACCGCATCGGATGAGCTTTGCTCCAATGAAGCGGAAAAGCTTACCGAACCACCATCCGGCGTATACTTAAATGCGTTCGACAGTAAATTATATAGAACCTGCTCTAGGATATTCTTGTCAAAATAAGCGATTGAGATATCCGGGGCAATCGAATACGTAAACGCGATTTTATAGGAATCGGCCAAAGGAATAAAGGTTTCCGAAATCTCCTCTAAGAATCGGCTGAGATCCGCACAAACGATATGCGGGGAAGGTACTCCCCGGGTCAATACCGATAAATCCAGCAATTCATTGACATGCCGAATCAAGCGATTGGTATTCCGGGAGATCGTACGCAAAATCTCTTTATCTCCACAAGATACTTCTGAACCGGAATGCCGTTCCAGATCCTCCGTCAATCCCTTGATTATCGTCAGAGGGGTACGAAGCTCATGAGAGACATTCATAAAGAAACGAGTTTTCAACGCATCTTTTTCCTCCAGTTCTTGCTTGGCCTGTTTCAACAGCCGTGTACGTTCTTGTATCTTACACTCCAACTCGGCTTGGCGAAGTTGATACCAGCGCACCCTGCTCTTATAGGCGATACACAACAGTACGCATACAACCACGAATACCAGCAAAATAAACCACCACGTCCGCCACCAAGGAGGAAAGATCCTGACAGGTTCGGTAATGGGAGCGCTCCAATAGGAACCATTGCCGGAAGTTTCCACCCGAAACACATAGTTTCCCGGTGGTAGACGGTTATATATAGCCGTACGATCGCTGGCGTCCACCTCTCGCCAATCCGTATCATATCCATCCAGACGATACCGGTATCGGATACTACGGGGATGAGAATAATCGAACGCAATAAAACCCACCTGTAAACCTTGCTTCTCACGTGAGTCTCCGATCGTGAGGTTCGTGATTCGCAGAGACTCAGGTATTTTTCTCAAACCGTCCGTTAACTGAACGGGATCAAAAGAAACGATCCCCTCATTACTGCCAAATACAAGTTCACCCGATTTGCGCTTACAGCAAGCGCCACCCATAAACTCATTCGATAATAAACCGTTTGCCGTCGTATAATTAACAATATGCAGGTTTTGTATATCCAAGCGACTCAGCCCTTTATTCGTGCTGACAAACAGGATGCCCGGCTCACCTTCACGGATTCCTCGTACGATATTTCCCGATAAGCCATCCTGTACCGTGAAATGATCAAATCGCCCGGTTCGCTTGTCGTATTGATCCAACCCCGCATTCGTACCGATCCACAAATAACCGGAAGAGTCCACAAACAGACAATGAATATGATTCGACGCAAGGGGATTCATCTCACCCGGTATATATCGATACGTGATAAGCGCTCTCGTCTTCGTATCCCACACCCGAAGCCGCCCCTCATCCGCTCCTCCCCAAAACCAAGACTCTTCGCTCACGCATAAGTTACATAACTCCGACAACGAGTTGATCGGATAATCATAAGAGACTTGGTAATCCGGTATAAAAGGGCGGATTCGGAAATCATCCAGATTCAACCGGTCCGGGTTGGCGTCTTGATAACTGATCCATAGGTTCCGCTCCGAATCCTCACGGATAGAACCTATAATCTTTCCGGATAAAGAGGACGGACTTTTCCGGGGTGAGAAGGTAAAACGCATATCTACCCGGGAAGTCTTATGGTTAATCCGGTCTAATCCCCTAGAGGTCGCAACCCAAAGATTCAGGTCCGAATCCTCATAAACGGCTAGGATATGAAGAGAAGACAGATTCTCTTTTTCCGTGTATCCCAAGGTATATCGAAACAAGGAAGGTGCTAAATCCGCATGGCTCACTCCATACGTGGAATGTCCCGCCCACAGATGATCCGAGTCATCCAGAAACAAACAGGTAATCTGGTTACTGCTGATAGAATGTGCGTCTTCCGGCACGTTCCTCAACTGTCCCATTTTCCTCTCCTTCGGAGAATAATAAAAAAGACCTTGATTGAAACGGCTATCATCAAACCAGACCGTTCCATCCTTACTCTCGAAGATGGATCGCACTTGGCATTCTCCCGTAGGTTCCAGATCCTCCGGCCGGTCAAAGAAATGCTCACATCGCAAGGCAAGCCGGTTCATCCGGCTAATCAAGCTTGCCCCCTTATTATGTCCGATCCAGAAATCACCATCACCGGTCTCCAAGAATTGATATACCCGAGTATCCTCACGCCCGACAGATTGAAAGATTTCTCGCTCTCCCATATCAACCGAACGAAAAGCCCCTTCACGTCCCGTACCTAACCACATATAATCAAACCGGTCGATATAGATCGCATTAACGCCATTCAAATTGCCGGCATTGATATCCTCCCGGTCATTTGTCCGTATCGTATAATCTTGAAAGTGGTTTGTTTCTTTGTCATACAAACTAAAACCAGCTAAAGTCCCTACCCAAAACGAATGATCCGGCGCCGAATACAAACAATTCACAGGAGATGACGAGACTACCGAACCCGCCGAAGAAAGGCGTACCAATTTCTTCTCTTTAGCGTCATACTCCAACATCCCGTTCTCCGTACCTATAAAGATATGTCCCGGAACGGAGGCCGAGAAACAAGTAGGACTACCATACACACGTAACTGTTGTCGAAGCCATTCTTTCGTGAAATTCAAAAATGTATCCGAACCTCTGTCATAACGGCTAATCCCACCCGAGGAAAAAAAGATCCAGATACCTCCATCTGAATCCTCGAATAATTTATCGATAGAACTGCTTTGTATACTTTCCGGGCAATCCGGTACGGGCAAGAATACTTTAAACGTATATCCATCGTAGCGGTTCAAGCCTTCAGTCGTCCCGACCCAGACATACCCGGTACGATCCTTCAAAATAGAGGTCACCGAGGAAGAAGAAAGCCCGCTATCCATTGTTATCCGGTCAAAAATAACGTTGGTAGCTTGCGTTCTCGTTACCATAAGTACAAACAGCAGTAAAAGGTATATTCTCATCCATTCATCCGATTAATGCCCCAAATATAAAGATTAAGTGGGTGAAAATCACAGAAAACAGAAAGATTGAACGATTTGTACGGTATTATGAAACATATGTCCGGCCCGCTCCCTCCCTATTTCCCTAGCTTTGCGGTATCAATTCTAAAACGAATGTAAAATATGAGAAAACTTTTTCTATCGCTAGTATTCCTTAGCGCACTACTATCTATCCATGCGAATCCGGGTATTAAAGGAATCGTAATCGATCAAACCACCCGTAAGGCATTAGACTACGCTCACGTTGTATTATATGATGGAGATCATATCGTCGAAGAAGCTATGACTGAAGCGAACGGTTCTTTTCTAATCCAGCCCGTAAAATCGGGAACGTATTCGATCCGTATCCATTTTCTGGGATATGATGTTTATATGGGAGAGGAGTTTATCCTTACAGAGCAAATCAAGGATCTGGGTATTATCCCGATGCAAATGCTTGAGGTAGGCTTACAGGAAGTGGAGGTCGTAGCCAACAAGAAACAAGTCATCTATAAACTGGATAAAAAGATCATCGAGGCTTCTTCCAACCTGCTTTCCTCGGGAGGAACCGCTGTCGATATCCTAGAGAACACGCCTTCCATCCGGGTGAACGCCGAGGGAGAGGTTACCTTCCGAGGGAGTAGCGGATTCACAGTCTACGTAGATGGAAAGCCCAGTATATTTACCGGGACCCAAGCCTTGGAACAGATCCCGTCCGGACAAATCCAGAATATAGAGATCATAACTACCCCGTCCGCCCAACATGATACAGGGGGTGATGTCGGGATCATCAATGTCATTACCAAGAAGAACTTCGGGGAAGGGTTGAGCGGAGTAATCAACCTAAGCGGGAATACGGTATGGAGCCGGACCTTGGATTTCTTGTTGACCGGACAAAACAAGGCGTCTCAATGGCGTATAGGCGGTTATGTGGGAAACCGACTTCGCAAAAGTCATTTTACCCAAGAGAAAACGACGTTGGTAAACGATACGACAACGACTTCTTATTCCAATGGCCCCCGTGAAAGTAACGGCTACGCATATATTCTCAATGGAGGTTGGAGCTATACACAAAAACAAACGACTTTTTCCATTAACACGGAAGGTGGATATGCCGGACTCAAGCGAAAAGGGGATCTGGAATATACGGAAGAACGTTCCGCTAATGGCGAGCAATTCGAGAACGGAGAGTTCAAGAGCCTTGACGACTTTGATATCCATGAGACTTTCGGACTAGGGAATCTGGCCGTGGATCATAAGTTCAATGATAAGGGGCATAACCTTAGCGGTAGCTTCTTCTTGAAATATGGAGGCGACGCTCTGGAATATTTCCAAAGCGATCTGTTCGACAAAAACAACGTACGCCAGCAAGGTCATCGTGCGTGGGAGGCCGAACATCGTTGGACCGTCCGTGCGAAAGCCGATTATGTATTTCCATACAGCAAAACCGGACAAATCAAGGCGGGTTATCAATATTTCTCATACTCGGAAGACGGCGATTATAGTATGCAGTTTTGGAACCCGGATACCAAAGAGTTCTTCTGGCGTGACGATATTTACAACACGTTCTATTTCCAACAAGGGATCAACTCCCTTTATGCGATCGTTGGGGATAGCTACCGGTCTTTTGATTTTCAAGTAGGATTACGGGGAGAACATACGCATCAAGTATTACGTAGCTCCAAAGATTGGGCAAACCGCCTACAAAAGCGTTTTGAGTTGTTCCCATCCGCCCATATCGGTTATAACCTCACACAAAATCAGAAGCTTCTATTCGCTTACAGCCGTCGTACGACCCGACCGGAGCTTTATTTCATGGAGCCATACATCACTTACAAGGATTACTATACAGCCGAGATCGGTAACCCGGATATACGCCCGGAGTACATTCATTCTTTCGAGTTGAATTATTCCTTGACTTCCGGCGACAATGCCTTGTCTGCCTCCCTATTCCACCGAACCCGCAAAGACAAGATCGAACGATTACGGGTTCCTTACCAAGCCGGGGTTACCTTGGATTCCATGGCGAACGTGGGACATGATTATTCCACCGGAATAGAACTATCGGGCAGTTTGCAGGCCACCAGTTGGTGGAATACGCAAATAAACGGTAGCCTTTATCACTACCGGGTAGAGAACGAGTATAAGACGGACGGGAAGAATGAGACCAGTACCAATTACGAGATCGCATGGAACAACGCTTTCACGGCAGGTAAATACACAAGGATACAGCTTGACGGCAATTTCGTAGGCCCTTCCGTAACCACCCAAGGAAGAACCCAGTCGTTCTGGTTTGTCAACCTAGCGATACGGCAACAATTCTTCAAACGGAAGTTGACGGCCACCCTCTCTTTCCGGGATGTCTTCAATACGGCCCGTTATGTCAATACGATCACTTCCTCGAACTTGATTTCCAAAACACGAATCCGGCCCGATTACCCGTTGATAGGCTTGACCCTTAGCTATACGTTCAACCAGTTCAAGCTAAAGAATGGCTTATCCAACAATTCAAAGGATTTATTCGAGGGGACGAATCATTAACACATACCTATTGCTCCACTTTCAAAGTATGTTAAGTTACTTTGCCGATGAACTTAACATACTTTGCCGATGAACCTAGCTTAATTTGCCAACAAAGTTAGCCTGCTTTTTCCTATCTATTTTCACTGTATTGGAAACCTCTGACTATAAAGATATTATAATAAGCATATTTTGCAATTTAAAACGGTTTGATATAATTTCCAGCTCTCCAATAATATAAATACAGAAAAAACATTACTTTTGCAACCTATGTGTAAAACAAAGAAGGAAATTGTAAAGTAAATAACCTCAGACGTTCCTGTCGGGGTTATCCTACCATCGCACTCGGGCATATTCCTGCCCGAGCTATTTTTCATATACCTTTAGGAATTAATTAAAGCTTGACAAGGCGCGTTATGCATTTGTTGAAGTTCTTAACATACATAATACAATGAATTTAAATAATATTCAAATAAGAGAAACTGAGACAAGCGATTTTAGCCATATAATGGAAGTTGAGAAATTGGCATTCGGCTATGATAAGGAAGCCGAACTCGTAGCAGAGTTATTAGCCGACAATACAACCAAACCGATAGTCTCACTTCTTGCTTTTTATAAAGACGAGCCTATCGGACATATTCTTTTTACCAGAGCCTATTTCAACGAACAGCAGCAGCAACCGATGATGCATATTCTTGCACCTTTGGCTGTAAAACCGGAATATCAACGGCAAGGTATTGGTGGAATGCTGATAAAGGCTGGTATAGAGAAATTACAAGAAAAAGGTTCAAACCTTGTGTTCGTATTAGGGCATAAAGAATATTATCCTAAATATGGATTTATACCTGATGCCAATCATTTAGGTTATCCTGCGCCTTATCCCATTTTGGAAGAATATAGTGATTATTGGATGGTTCAACCAATAAGCCCAAAAGGATTCGAAATCGGTAAAGGAAAAATTAAATGCAGCGAAGAATTAAACAAACCCGAGCATTGGCGAAATGAAGAATCAGATAGATAACTTTTAATAAAAAACATCATGAGTAACGAAAATAAAACAATTCACGAATTCGATTTCAACCTGATCTGCGAATACTTTTCAAACGTAGAACGTCAAGGACCGGGCAGCCCAGAAGCAACTCTTAAAGCGTTGAGTTTTATCGACAATTTGGCTGATAATTCCCGCATTGCCGACCTTGGTTGCGGTACGGGAGGGCAGACAATGATTTTGGCAGAGAACGCTCCGGGGCAGATTACCGGGCTTGACCTCTTTCCTGAATTTATCAATATATTCAATCGGAACGCCAAACAATCTGACCTTTCCGATAGAGTAAAAGGTGTTGTAGGTTCAATGGACGATCTTCCTTTCGGGAAAGAATCCTTAGACCTTATCTGGTCTGAAGGGGCTATCGCCAATATCGGCTTTAAAAAAGGCTTGAATTATTGGAACGGCTTTCTAAAAAAAGACGGTTATGTCGCCCTGACCTATGAGTCGTGGTTTACGGATGACCGCCCCGCCGAAATCGAAAAGTTCTGGCTTGACGCAGTTCCTGAAATGAACACGATAAGTCATAATATTTCAGTCTTGCAGAAAGCCGGTTATCGTCTTGTTGCCGCATTTACGTTACCTGAAACCTGCTGGACAGAGCATTACTTTTCTCCATGCAGCAAGATACAGGATGAGTTTCTGAAGAAACATGCAGGCAGCAAAACCGCTGAGGAACTTATAGCCGGTCAACGCCATGAAAAGGTGTTGTATGACAAATACAAAGAGTTCTATGGTTATGTGTTTTATATCGGGAAGAAGATCTAATTAACTCAAAGAGGGAAGATTATCGTAAAACAATAGTCTTCCCCTTTCAAATAAAAAATAAAATGAAAAAGATAAATTACTATTATCTCGTTGCTGGATTCTTAGCTCTCCTGTTTTCGATAACGCATGAGCTAAACGGACAACGGGCATTAATTCCTGCCCTGTATGCCGGGGAATTAGATATAAATACCGTAACGACATTCAAGTATATTTGACATATTATTACGGCTGAGAACAGTGTTTTTGGTATTGCTTTCATTATCATGGCATTTTATAAAGAACAGGAAAAAGTAAAATTTACCGCATGCTGATTTGTGCGATCTTGTACGCTGATGGGGCCTTATAAACAAATAAGTACATTAAGCCAAAATGTAGCGAATCTGAGATTCAAGGTATTGCTAAACGAGAAAATAGCGGAGAAGATATTAGATGGGATAATTCATTTCGGCCCAATAAATATACCAAGATTTCGACTTATTGAAAAACGCTATAGCCGAGCCATAGAAATGCACACGGAAGGAAAAGCTTACAAAGAAATGATCCAAACACTATATTTCCTCGATGACGATCTCAACAATGATACTTACCAGCAACATATAAGTATCGAAAGATACTTCTTTAACGCAGGGTTCATCGATGACAAGATCGAGTATTTAAAGGATAAATCAGGATTATCTTTGAATATATTCTCCGCTTTTTACTCCTTGCAGTTTTGTTCATAGTGCTATTGAAAGGATATAAATACTATCTACAGCACAAAAAGGAAAAAACGGAACTTACCATTAAAAACGAACAGGATCAACGCACCTTTATAAGGTTCTTCTTACAACATAGCTCTGACACCAAACAACAATAGCAAAAGAAAAAGCAGTAAGTAGAAATAAACCAACTCCAATACCCTGATAAATTAACTTCATGGACAAACAAAGCCAGTAACCTCCAAAAGTAAGCCCCGATCAAACAAACGACCGGGGCTAATTCTTTATCCGCTCTCCATCCTCACGGAGGTACTTACGGATGAACTTTAATTTATTACTTTAGTATTAATATTAATCGCTCCCGCCTGTTCGCCCATCACGGGGTACTTGGACCGAGGCCCTCACGGGAACATGATTATCTTATTTCATTATTCCTTTACATGTCTTATTTAACGACAACCTTTACGGTCTCCTCGCCAACCGTCACGAGAACGATACCAGCGGGAACAGCGATCATCGCGTCATCAGAAGTGATAACCGTCTCTGCCAACGGCATACCCAACAAGTTACGGACATAAGCCGTCTCGCCTTGAGCGCCTTGGATCGTTACATAACCGGCGTTGCCTGTTACTACGATAGAAGAAGATACGGAATTATCGATAGACTCGTTAGATGTAGGATTACCCTCGCCTACTGTTAGCGGCAACGCTTTAGAAGTATCAGTAGTAAAGCCTAATTTACCGTTCAACGCATACAAGTAAGTAGTAGCGGCACCTACCGGCGTAACTGAATAACCACCCTCTATTTTCGTGATATAGAACTTGAAGTTATCGATGCCTGCCGAGCAAACATTTTCCTTAGCCTCTTTAGCCACTACCACAGCCTTACCGTTCACGGTCGTATTGATCGTATCCACACCTGCCAAAACTGCCGGGCGGAAGATAGCCTTAACATCCGTTTCCTCCGTAGGATCATTAGAATAAGAGCCTTCCAACGCATAGTTAGCGTTTACGTCAAATTTAGCCTTGCTTTCGTTCCAGAAATACATAGAGTCCTTAGCATAATACAAGAAGTTTCTGGTAACTGCGGCAGGTTCTTCCGCTTTAGTAACAGGTTCTTCGGTAGCGATGCCCTTAGAGATATAGAAAGAAGGGATCTCAGCCTTGCTGTCTGCCGTATCCAACCAGAAAGTCAAGCCCTCCGCGCCAATGACACCTTCCAAGATACCATTCTTGTTCTCCTTCAAGGAGATTGAGCCTTCATCACCGTCCAATGTAGCGTGTCTCGGGGTAGCCTCCAAGCTGATGCCCAATTGATAGAAATCTACGGTTACATTCGTATAAGATTCCTCCTCACCTACCAAACTTTCCGAGAAAGAAGCTTTATTTACATCTACGTATAATCTCTTAGCGTCAGCTTTCACTACTTGGTTATAATTATCAGCCGCTTTCTCCGCATTAAGCTCACTATCCAAACAGATTACGGAATAAGTTCCATCTACGTTCTTCTTGAATACCAAACGAGATAACTTCTCTGACTTCTTATCCTTATGTTCTGCCAATGCGTATTTGCTGTTATCAGTATCATGTTTGAAGCCATTATCTCCATCAACCAGATAATAAGCCTGTATAATCAACATATCAGCCTCTTTCTCCGCAACGGCATCATCCTTCAAATAGATATACTTGAAATTGTTCTTCACGGACTCAGCCTTCTCGAAAGCCCAAGAGTAGCTCTTAGCGACATCACTAACCGGCTCGAATTGTTTTTTCGTAGCATCGTCATTGTAATACATGTACAGTTTATCAACAGCCACGGCTGATTTACCATTGAATACCAACTGAGCCTTTTGTTTCAATTGAGCGTCTGTCAAGTTCAAGAAGCCCTCGTTACCGCTTACGGCTACCAATTTGATATTCTCCGCAGTTAATTCACCAACCGTAGTACTTACGGCTTGATAGATACCAGCCTTATCTGTTTTGTACAAGTTTGCATTGAAAGTCTCGCTTGTCTCAAGATTCTTGAACGTAACACTACCCATACCCGGCATCGCGATAACAACCCATTGAGCGGACGGAGCCTTCAAGTCTACGTCTTTCGGAGCGACAGCCTCTTCAACGAAAGAATAAGAATTCGTTCTTGCCACGTCAGCCTTAGCCGCATACTTAGAAACCAAATATTTGCCATATAAAGATTCATTCTCCTTACCGGATTCAGGCTGCGTACCCGTAAAATAAATATTATAGATAGCGGGACCGTCAGTCTTCAACAAATCAGAAGCTTTTGCCCAAGTATCACCCGTTGTTTGAGCCAAAGTAAGCTTAGTTTCATCTTTTTTAGTAGTGATATAGGTCTTCAAGCCACCAGCGGTCAAGGAGTAAGCGCCGACGTAAACATTCAGATTTGAACCATGGTTCTCATCCGTATCCTTCGTAACCTTAACACCCTTCATCTGGACCGTATACTGCCCACCTTTATTAGCCAAATCCTTTTCTGAAACACTATAGATAGCATTCACGAAAGCGATCTTACCATCTTTCTTAACATTGGTTGAGTTCAACTTCTCGCCTTTTACGGTAGTGAAGCCGAAGCCCTCACCTTGAGTAGCATCCAAGCTAGTGATACCGAAAATAGCGTTCGGATTCAATACGATGAAAGTAGCGGCTTTCAAGTTATCCTTAGTTTTGCCATCACTTTTAGCCAGCTTCAAACCGGCCTCGTTGGCGACTACGAAACATACACCGGAAACCGATTCCACACCTAATTCCAATTGCTCATTAACCGTAGCAGCGTCAATAGCGAACATCTGCTCCCCAAACGGATTCACGTCCGGCTCTGAAGCGGCTTTCGGGAATTTGAAGGAGAATCCTTTACCGGAAAGGTTCTTGTTTAAGTCGTCCGCTGTCGTTTCTTTAGAAGCTTTAAGCATTTTAGCGACATTGGAAGCGGAAGACATATCGTATGCCAAAGGCTTACCTCCAAGCTGAATCTTGCCCTCGCTATACGTAAACCAGCAATAGCCTTTCTTTACCGCATCCGCATCAGGAGTGCCCACAACGTCACCACTTGTGGTACCATATATCACCTTACCTGCGGCATTCAACAGTTGAAAATAGTCCGTACCATTTTCCGTCTTCTTACCACTTACCGTAAACACTTCCGCACCACCTTCGTCAGCCGTAGCGAAACCGTAACCCACATTCTTTACTTCCGTTGATTTTAAAAAGCTTGTAACAGCTTTAGTATCCTCATTAGGAGTAGCTCCCAGATACACCTTTTCCCCATTCGTCACTTTATCAAGCGCTTCATAGGTTTTCGCAGGTGTAGTTTCTCCAGCAGCGAACACCGCCCCCGCCATAAGCAAGAACGACGCAAACAAAGTAGAAATTCTCTTGTTCATAAATCGAAAATTTAATATTAATAATAGTGTTAATTATATATCCATCAACCTCTTTAGACAATCCATGCTACTCAAAACGACTAGTCTAAACGATCGTTTAGATCTTGCGTTTTTAAAGAAGAAAAACGGGAGGTTCGTTTACGGAATCGGTTGTTTCGTAAAGGATAGGCTATCCTATTGATAAGAAAGCGAATAAGGAAACAAAAAAATAGCTCGGAAGGGTTGCAGAAGTCAAAGAAACGCGTACCTTTGCAAATGACTAATTATAACGATCGTTTTCACCAATCATTTTTATATATATAATATAATGTACATGCGTACATTATAATAGCGTACTAAAATATCTCCTTGCAAATAAATAACATATTCAATATAAACTCCCCTGTTTTGGGCCTCGGAAGTGAATAACTTACGGCTTGTCGAGTGAATAACTTACGGCTATACCTAGTGGATAACTTACGGCTTGGGAAGTGAATAACTTACCACTTACAAACCTTTTTTCCTACCGTTGACCCAAAAATTTACCTATCACCACAATGCCCATTATAAGGTCTTTACAATAGGCATTGTAACACCTTTATAATGCCCATTGTAAGCTGCTTATAACTGCGATCATTAGAACATTCAAAAAGAACACTGATAATCAACACATTAAAAACGACATTACCTTGTCCAGAAAACACGTACGACTTTTACAAAAAACACGTACGTGTTTTTCCAGAAGCAAATTCCGGTCAAAAGCAACAAAGATTCTGATAAAGCCATTATCTTTGTTTTAAAATCAATACATAACCATGATGAGACACTTAAAGTACTTGGCTTTTGTAGCATGTCTGGGAAGTCTTTCCCCAGCCTTCGCGCAAAACGCCTCTAAAAGCCTAACAGTTGATGACCTGATCACTTGGCAACGAATCACGGACCGGGAGATCTCGGACAACGGAAAATGGGTAGCTTGCAAGATGGAACCTTGGGAAGGTGACGCTACCATTTATTTGTATGCGGCCCAAGGGCAAGAGACCGCCACTTTTTCTCCGGCCGATAAGTTCGCATTCTCCGCTTCCTCGGGTTATCTGGTTGTCACGCAAACACCCGGAAAGTCCACGGTAGATTCCCTGAAAGTATTGAAGACGAAAGAGGACAAGATGCCGATGAACACCTTGGTAATCTATTCCGTCGCCGGTAAAAAGGAGACGATAGACTCCCTCAAAACCTTCAAATTAGCGGACGAGGCGGATTGGATCGCTTATCAAAGAGGCCGGAAGGACTCCACTTTGTACGTCCGTTCGCTGGATGGAAGCAAGACCTTCCAGTTCCCGACCGTAACGGATTTCCAATTCGCCAAGAAAAGCGGTATGCTATATTACACGAGCGCGGCGGAAGGAGAAGCAGGTATATTCACCTTGAATCCGGAGAAAGGAAGTCCGGCGCTCATCAAAGAGGGAAAAGGCGTATTCAAACAAACCACGTTCGACGAGAAAGGGGAACGGCTGGCTTTCTTATATTGCGCCGACAAAGATTCTTCTTACAAAGCGTTAAGCTTATGGCTATCCGAACATAACGCTCCTGCGAAAGAAATCGCCACCCGTGGAAACAAGGCTTTCCCTGCTGAATGGGTAATCAATGAGAACGGGATGCTTCAATTCTCGAAATCCGCTTCCCGTCTGTTCTTCGGTACCTCACCGGAGCCGAGGCAAAAAGACACGACCCAACTAGCCGAGAATCGTCCGAACGTACAGGTTTGGAGTTGGGATGAGCCCGTACAATATACCGTACAGAATTATAACAAGGAAAAAGACTTAAAGAAAAGCTATCAAGCGGTTTATAATCTGGGCAACGGCTCTATCTTCCAATTGGCGAATGAGGAATTACCGAATATCCAATTGGGTAATGAGGGTGACGCACCCTTGGCGCTCCTTTCCACTTCCCGTCCCTATTCTTTGTCTTCCATGTGGGAGGCCCGCACACGCAGCGACTATTATACCGTATCGTTGGATAACGGGGAGCGCAAGCAAATCGCCCAAGCGGATTATGGCCGTTTCCGCCTCTCCCCACAAGGTAAATATGCGTATTGGTATGGCGAGACGGATAGCTGCTGGTACACGATCGCCTTGGCGGAAGGCAAGCAATATCGCCTAACCACTCCGGAAAGCTTCCCAGCTTGGGACGAGGAGAACGACGTTCCTAATCATCCTTATGCGCATGGAGCCGCCGGCTGGACTGCGAATGATCAAAATCTCTTGATCTATGATCGTTACGACATCTGGAAATTCGATCCGACCGCGGCCACCCCACCGATCAACCTGACCGTGAACGGAAGGAAGGAGAAACTTTCCTACCGCTTGGAACAACTGGATAAAGAGGCTCGCTTTATCGACCTCGGCAAACCGCAATTATTAAAAGGATTCAACGAGGCCACAAAAGGATACGGATTCTACAACGCACGCCTCTCCGCTCCTGCCGCCCCGAAGACTTTGCTGGCGGGCAATTATATGCTGCGATCTATCAACAAGGCGAAGAATACGGATGACGTGATCTATACGATGGAAACCTTCCAGCAATACCCGGATATCCACTATTCTACCTTGGCGTTCAAGAAATCCGTGCAATTGACACATGGAGACAAGCAGCAGGAAGGTTTTATCTGGGGTACCGCCGAGTTGGTCTCATGGATTTCCTTGGACGGCCGTCCGCTGGAAGGTGTCATTTATAAGCCGGCGAATTTTGATCCGAACAAGAAGTACCCGATGATGGTGAACTTCTACGAGCGGAATTCGGAGACTTTGTATAATTACCGTATGCCCGAACCACATCGCTCTACGATCGATTACCATTTATACAATAGCAACGAATATATCATCTTCAACCCGGACATTCGCTATGTAGATGGTTATCCGGGAGAAAGCTGCTATAACTGCTTGATGCCGGGTATCACCATGATGATCGCCAAAGGATATATCGACGAAAAAGGGATCGGTGCGCAAGGACATAGCTGGGGAGGTTACCAAGTAGCTTATTTAGCGACTCGCACGAATTTATTCTCCGCTATCGAGTCTGGGGCGCCTGTCGTAAATATGTTTAGCGCTTATGGCGGTATCCGTTGGGGATCGGGTATGGCCCGCTCTTTCCAATACGAGCATACACAAAGCCGTTTAGGAGCTACGCCATGGAGTTCTCCGCTTCGTTATCTGGAGAATTCCCCGTTGTTTACGATGGATAAGGTACAGACCCCGATATTGATCATGCACAACGACGCCGACGGCCATGTGCCTTGGTACCAAGGTATCGAGTATTTCGTTGCCATGAAGAGGCTAGGTAAACCTTGCTGGTTATTGAACTATACGGGCGAACCGCATTGGCCGATGCATATGGCAAACCGCATCGATTTCCAACGCCGCATGTTCCAATTCTTCAACCATTACCTGAAGAACCAGAAGATGCCTAAATGGATGTCCGAGGGCGTACCTGCCGTAGAGCAACCGTTTGAGTTGGGGTATTGATCAGACAATTACAGCTTCATACGAAACTCGGTACGGACACCGGGTAAGGAATCAACGGTTAAATCGCCGCCATGCAAGCGCATTATGCGGTGGGAGATACTGAGGCCGATGCCGCTACCACCGGACTTCGTAGAGAAGAAAGGCATAAAGATAGCAGACAATAGTTCAGGAGAAATACCGGGGCCATTGTCTGTTATAGTTATATATACCCTACCATCTGTCTTCAAGGCTTCTACGGAGACGATACCATCCGCTTGCCCCTCTATCGCCTGTAATGCGTTACGGATCAAATTAATCAGAGCCAACACGATCAAGTTTTGATCCACACGTACCGTTAAAGCTTCCGCAGAGGAGAAACGGATACGGTCGCTACCCGGCTCGGCACACAACAACCGTTCCATCTTCTGAAATAAAGAGGTTATAGGCACCTCGGTTCTTTCCGGCTCCGGGAGATGCGTCAGACGATGGTAGGAATCCAAGAAGGCGGATAAATTTTGCGCTTGCCCATGAATAACCTCCAAACCTTCCCGTAATTGCTTCGGAGTATATGTATCGGAATATTTCAATAGGTCAGCAGACAAGGAACGGATTGGCGTAATCGAATTACGAATCTCATGCGTCAGTACCCGCAAGATACTCTCGTAATATAAACGCTTCTCTTCCATCTCACTCTGGTTTTGACTGAATAGGAGGATAATCCGGTTCATTTCCGTATACAAATCCTTTACAAAAGGATCATTCGTTTTATTTGGGTACCGCAAAGCTGTATCCCCATTACGAACCGACTCAAAGAAGGTAGCTATCTTACGGTTTATACCGTTCATCCACCGGATTAGTAACAGAGTTATCAACAGGATAATACACAGACATACAAAGGATAAGAAGTAAGAGGTACCGGTTATCAACAATACGGACCCAAGTAACGCGAGAAACACGATCAAGGAGACGATTCCTATAATCTTCAAGTATAAACTCCGGTTAACCATAGCTACTCTCCTTATAATCTACAATCCGTATTTCCGCATCTTATTATAAAGGGTCTGGCGGCTAATATCCAATTGTTGAGCCGCAAGCGTCAGGTTCCCTTTCTTTTCTTTCAATACCTCGGCGATAAACTGCCGTTCCATATCCTCCAACGTACAAGGATGGGAGACTTCCGAAAGCTCCTCCACATAGAAATCATCGGCATCCAAACGGCATTTATCCACAAGTAAGACCGTACGTTCGACGATTTGCTGCAACAAGGCCAAATCACCCCGCCCGGCCATATCGGATAACTTATCGACCGCCTCCGCTGTCAGACGAGGCAATGGTTTCGCATAAGCCTCCGTATATTTCTTTAGCAATGCATTAATAAGAGATTCGGCCACAGATGAAGCCTTATCTGTATTTGATTCCATACGGTGTTCCCACACATGGACAAGGGTTTGAATAAGTTTCTCGTTATCCCAAGGTTTCACGATAAAGTCCGAGGCTCCCCTTTTAAGGGAAGATACAGCCAACTCGATATCCCCAAAAGCGGTTATCAAGATAACGGCCGGAGGATTCTTAAGCTCCAAAATACGATCCAACCAGAAAAGCCCTTCCCCACCGCTTTGCTTTCCAGCGCCGAAGTTCATATCCAGTAAAACCATATCTACATCTCCATTCCGTAAAAGGGCAGGCAATAGAACAGGAGATGATACGGTAACGATCGTCTTAAACTCATGGGACAGGATCGTCCGCAGACTTCTCAATACCGCCTCATTGTCATCTACGACTATAATCTTCGCGTTACGCATGAAGCCTCCTCTTTTTTCGCACGCAAAGATACGATCTTTTCCCGGCTCTCAGTGTCCAATATTTAGACAAATCCAGTCCTTTACGAACGTTTCCTCCGATTTTATTTGCCATATTCCACGCAACCGGATAGCTTTGAACCAACAAACAGATAAAACCATGGAATCCATATCTCTAAAACTTATATTCCGTAGCTGGTGGCGAAACAAGACGTTCGCCGTCATTTCCTTATTGAGTCTGGCGGCAGGCATCACTTGTACCAACCTACTGATCTCATACGTCATTTATGAATCTAGGATAGAAGCCCATAATCCCAATAAGTCGCATATCATCTATATGGCACAAGACTCTCCCTTGACCTCCGGAGAGAAAGTATCTTTTATTAAAGGGAAGATCCCTGTGCAGCTAAAAGACCAATACCCTGAAGTTGAGGATTATTTACGACTGAACATAGAGAATGCCGCCTCCATCACGATAGGAGAAAAGCACTTCGACCCAATCTCGATCGTCAGAGCAGATCCCTCCTTTCCTCGCTTTTTCCCTTACAAGGTAGTGGCAGGAGATATAAACAAGGCATTAACCCAACCAAACGCAATTGCGTTGACCGAATACCAAGCGAAGATATTCTTCGGGAACGAGGATCCTATCGGTAAAACCTTTTCGGCAAAGTACACTTATGAGAACGAGACGATTACCTACGAGGTCGCCGCCGTTATCAAAGAGTACCCTCAATCATTCTTGAAGTTCAACGCATTGGCAGGTACTACCTCCCAATTCAATGGCGGCCCTACCTTATTACTGGTAAACGATCTCTTCAACATTGATACGTTCACTCAAAAACTAAAGGATGATAAGGTACCTACTTTCAACGGAACCGGACAGTATTATTTCTATACCCTCCAAGAGAGTTATTTCCAAGAGCAAACCTATACACAAGAATACATCCCCTATATCCACCGAAACCAGAAAGACTTACTGTACGTTGGTTTGTTCTCAGCCATCCTAATCCTCGTGATCGCCTGTTTCAATTATGCCAACCTAAGTTTCTCCCGCATTTTGCAACAAGTAAGGATGATCTACACCCAGAAGGTGATGGGAGCATCGGCTGGGCAAATCCATCGCCAGCTATTCTTGGATACTTTCCTTACCGTGCTGATCGCTTTCTTTTTATCCTTGTTACTTACACTAGATTTCCTGCCGGCTTTCAACCAGATCGTTTCCGGACGTATCTCCTTGGGATTTTTCTTTAGTGGACAGGTCTTACCTGTGATCGTGGCACTCATCCTAGCTCTATCCATTATCCCCTCATTATATATGAGCCATAAGATCAACTCCCTTTCCCATTCCGAGTATAAATCATTCACCACCGGTACCCGGAAGCGGACAATCATAAGCGGGCTCTCCATCTTACAATTCGCCATCTCAATAGCTCTGGTATTCGCCACGCTAACCGTACGGCAGCAACTAACGCTCACTCAGACAAACGGTGAACGTTACCGGGACCTCATCGAAATAGCCGACTGGAGTGGGAACCATATACAGACCTTCTCTGAAGAGATCCGGCGTTATCCTTCCATAGAAGAGATGTGCCTTTCGAGAAGCGGGATCATACAGTTCAACTTGCGGACAATGGTCTTGAAAGACGAAAACGGAAACGAACTAAATTATACGCTAGGCCAATACGAAGGTGATAGTACTTTCCTAAAGGTTATGAAGATAAACATTCTTCAAGGGCTCTCAGAGCGAGAGGCTCTAAAACAATACAGCACACCCGTCTATATTAACGAACAATACGCACGTTTGCTCGTGCCCAAAGGCGAGAATCCCGTGGGTAAGCCTGTCCGCCTTTACGACACTGAATTCGGGAAGATGGAAAAGGAGGGAGAACCGATAGCGATTATAGCAGGGATCGTGGAGAATCTATATACAGGAACCTTACGACAAGAGGTTTACCCTAGCTTGACCTACCTAACGCATACTCCCCCCTATAACCTCGTCCAAGTCCGACTGAAAAAGGAGCATAGAGCCGAGGCTCTAACGTTACTGCAACAAACATGGGAAAAGATCAATCCCAACGTACCTTTCGAATACCAAGATATATACGAGGAATTTATGTTATCTAACCGAAAAACGATCGAACTGGCACATTTGCTCATCATGTACTCGATCATCAGCCTCCTGCTAACCGCCTTCGGATTATTCGGCATGGCTCTCTATGCCATCCAGCAGCGTACGAAAGAAATCGGTATCCGTAAGGTAAACGGGGCTACGGCCGGGGAGATCTTGTATCTATTAAATCGTCGGTTTATCGGCTGGGTAGGGATCGCTTTCGCAATTGCCGTTCCTATCACGTGGTATTCGCTGAGTTGTTGGCTGGAGAATTTCGTATATCGGGTGGACATATCCATAGGAACATGCCTGCTGTCCGGCGGTATCGTATTGATGGTTACGCTACTGACCGTAAGCAGGCATAGTTATAAGGCGGCATCCCGCAATCCCGTAAATGCCTTACAAAGCGAATAGCGAAAAGGAATATTTTGGATACTCACCTCAGTGTCTTCTCATCAAGGAATGCATCACAATCATCATACAAATTGAAAACCAATTCCTCGGGAATTACCGACCTTGACCGCCACGTTTCGATGGAGGAATAAAAACGTTCGAATAACTCCTCCTCCAATCGCTCGGTTTGCTGCATATACCCATTGCCGCTTAGATTGAAAAGTAATTCCCAATGGAAATAACTTTCCGTATTCGTCCCCCGATGATAACTGTAAATCTTATCCCGAAGCATGTTCGACGCGTCACATAACGGAGCATGTTTATTTTGATCGACAGTTAACGCCTTGGGCAACTTCTTATCGGCGCCTTTCAACCAAACCGGAACCGCAGGAGTAACCGGTGGGTAACCGATAACCGTCCACATCGTAGTGAACGAAGCATCCTCGTCCGGCCGTACACCTTGAATAGCCACAGCGCAAGAGGTACTTCTACGAGCGATAAAATCCTGCTCCGCAAACCAACCGAAAGTCTCTGGCTTATTATGTTTTCCATCTTTCAAGTCGATACCCATCAAAGGATTATGGAACGAGCGAGATAAATGGGACCGCACACAATTCTTCAAGTTTTCCGCATCGCGATTTTTCCACATAATCGGACGTCCGTCAGGTGTTACCTTGCCAGAAATGATAGCCGACGTGCAAGCATTGGCAAATTCCATGGCTCCTGATAAAACAAGAGCCATGAGACACAATATATTTCGTTGCGTACTCATCCGACAACTACATACATTTGTTATAAAACAACGCATTCATGAACAACTTACTAGTTCCAAAGAAGTAAGAACGGAAATTCATATCATCAGCAAAAACAATCACCTTACCGCTTCTATAAGGTTTCACCATTATAGCAGGCTCCTCTCTCAATAGGTTCGCATTATCCGCCGACAAGAATCCCGACAACAAGGGCTTTTTGGTATAATATAAAGGCGAAACATATGGATCCCTATCTTTCTGGAAAATGATATCATTCGTTTTTATAACAGCGATCTCATCTTGATCAAGTCCCCAAGCTAGCGGATGCGTCTTATCCAAATGACAATTCAGAATTACCCCTTTGATCAACTTTCCGGCTTTTGCTTCCGCCTTATCCGCAAAAGAACGATAAACCGATAAGCTGTCCGCCTTTTCAAGCAATGTTTCCTTTGTCTTTAAAGAGATAAGCCCTTGTTTGCTAGCCCATGCGCTAGCCTTTCCGGTAGCGATCAACACTCCTCCGGCAGCAACCCACTCCTTCAAGGCAGTCTCGGTACCCTTAGTTAGATTTGGAACACCATTAGCCAAAATGATAACATTGTAAGCCTTCAAGTCCTTGCCTGTCAAAGACGGGTTCTCTATCAATACCGGACGCATCTGAAAACGCTTATCCAACAAGAACCAAATCTCACCCGATTCCGGGATACTTACGCCACGTCCTACCAACATAGCCACTTTCGGCTGCTCCAATGGTTTAAAAGCCGGGCTGCCAAAATCCACATCAGCCATCAATCCCGTGTTGGCCGAATAGATATCCACTCCCGTATTTTTCGCCAACTCATCCAATGTCGCATAGAGCACATCCGAAGGAAGCGGCTGATTATGCGTCAATACCTGGTAGGTACCATAGCCCATCGTCCATTCTCCCTCTTCGTTCTTAAATTGGAACGGACGGTTGGTCGCACTGACCCGAATCCCCTTACGCTGCAACTCATAGACAACCTTAGGCGCATAAAACTCCCGGTTCTCAAACACATACCCCACCCGGCTTTCCCCGCCGATGAGCCGTCCTTGCGGAAAATCATTTCGCTCAATCCGATCACCCATCAATCCGGCGACACTCTTCACCGGAGCACACTCCAAGTTAAACGCATGCGGGAACGTCCATGTAGAGATATCATAGAAAGTACTATCCGTATATTCTAAACAATCCTCCATAAGCACCTTAACCATCGTACTGTATTTTTGCGCCACCGGAATGACATAGGCTGAACCTTTTTGGAACTCCTTGTTACCTGCGGCTTGATAGTCCTTCGCCAACTGATAGACCTCGATATGATGACGGGCCATATTCTCCAAGAAATGAAAAGCGACAGACTTAGATCCGCGTGTATCGAACACATAGCCCTGTACCGCCTCCTTCCGCGCCTCAGAAGCCGTACGTTCATAATATTCCTTCTGATAAGCCAGCAAACGGGTACGCATCGCCTTGGCCGCTTCCAGCGTAGCGCAAGAGGCTAATGCCTGATTCCGGATCGTCCAGCCAAAGGTCCATTCCCCGCTCGGGGTATTACGCAAATGTCCGCGCGTGGAACCTTGCTCATATAGCAGGCAAACGGATCCATGCGCATCTCCATAAGCAGCCCCTTTTCCGTAATAGAAGTCATCATAACCCTCCTTCGAATAATAAGTCGTCCCAATCCGATCGAGTGCCTTTGCCGTATAAGAAGAAATCTCGGCTGTCAAGTCTTGATTAAGCTGGGGAGTAAACGGATGGGTACGCTTAGGATGTCCCGGACTGAAATAATAAGGACGTAACGCCCCTTGCTCATGTTGATCCACGACCACATTGGGCAACCATTCAAAATATCCATTTAAGCCATTGATCCCCTCGGGATGTTGTGCCATAAGTAAGTCGCGATTACAATCGATCCAATAATGGTTCGTACGACTGGAAGGCCAAGGCTCGGTAAACTCACGTGATTTTATATCGCTAACATTCGTGAAACTTCTAGAGGAATTCACCCACGACGCAAACCGATTGATTCCATCCGGATTGGCTCCGGGAGTCATCACGACAATCTCTTGGTCTAGTAATTCCTCGATCTCAGGCCCTTGTGCCGCCGCCAAATGATAGGCAACAGCCAACGAAGCGTTCACACCCGATGCCTCATTTCCATGAATGCTATAAATCAAGCTTACGATCACAGGCATGTCGTCTATCACTATGCTTCTCGATTTCGCCACGTCGCTCAACTTTAAGTGCTCCTCCTTCAGTCGATCTATATTCTTTTGGTTCTCGGCCGAAGTAAACACGACCTCTATAAAAGGACGGTGCTGATAGGTACGCCCCGTCTCCCTAATCGTGACACGGTCGCTGCATCGCGCCAATGTTCTCATATATTCCACTACTTGATCCCATCCGGCATGTTGTTCTCCAAGCTGGAATCCCAAGATTTTTTCCGGGGTAGGAACCTGAGGGTCATAAACCTGAGAACCTTCCGGCAAGAAATACGTCAAATCATAAGGATACTCATCCGCTTGTGGTTGAGCAAAAACACCTGTCGCCAAGAAGATTGGCAACAGGCACATTAAAAAAAATCTTCTCATAACTATTTATTTACTTTATGGATTCGGTTCGCAAAGCGGATTCAGTTGAGTCTCCTTATCAGGAATAGCCCATTGCCAATCCCTATGTCCGGCCGGACGATATCTGTTCCCGTTACCCGTCACCGTTCCATCTCCATACATATTGTAATTAGAAGCTTCTGGATCCACCACTTTAGGCATTGCGTCTTTGTTCCAATATTCAATCAAACCATTCGGGAAAACCTCAGGACGAGGAGCCGGTCCACGGTCCAAATCCATATTCAAACGTTTCAAGTCGAACCAACGGAAACCTTCCCCCCAAAGCTCTATGCGACGTTGAGTCATCACCTCTTCTATCAAGTTTTCGCCCGTTTTCGTAGACAATGTATACTCCGGATCCCGATGACTTGCCAGCGGATAAAGAGCCTGAGCCGCTTTGCCTGGCTCCCCAGCACGTGCATATCCCTCCGCCATGATCAACATCATCTCCGGCAAGCGCATGAAAGGAACATCCCGGCCACCTTTCGTCGTAGGATCCGATACGATAAACTTATTGGCCATATAATTAGCATACGCTTTACTGTTACACTCCGCCCGGATCGGTCGCGGAAGAGTATTGGGATCGGTCGCCCTCGGAAACCAAATTCCTTTACGCACATCGGTATCACTGATCTTGTCGTATAACTTATTATAAATCGCACGAGGGGTATTGCCATTATACGAAATGATCTCATTCGACATATATCCATGGAAGTGAGTCAAGTTCGGAGCTTGCTGCAACAAAGGATTCGATCCCCACAACCATTCTGTATTTGATTGATCGCTAAAACGATCATTCAATGTCGTATAGGTATCATCTTGCAATTTGGCTCCTGATAGATCAACGACCAATTTAGCCATTTCAGCCGCTTCCAACCATTTACCTTGCGTCAATAAGATACGAGCCTTCAAACCGCGAGCCACGTGCAAATCAATATGCGACTTATTAGTCCGTTTCTCCTCCGTAGCACCCAATAATTGGATCGCCAAGTCGATATCCTCATTGATCTGCGTATACACCTCCTCTACAGAAGCTCTCGCTCTCGGCTCCGTTGAGTTATCGTTACGAATTACCACACCCAATTGCGTGTTATCGCCCTCTGCCTTATAACGGCCGCCATACATCTGTACCATCGTGAAATAGGCGAAAGCCCGGTAAAAATGGGCTTGCCCCTTGATATAATTCCTCTCGCTCTCCAAACCTTCCGCAGCATCGATATTATCGATAATCATACTACTGTTAGAGATAAAATATTGCAACAAGCGATAAAAATGGGTCGCGCTACCGATCGTCGCATTCCGATGGCTCGACCATTGAGCCTGCTTTTGGAACTGCGCATTGCTGTACGTATATACCAAATCATCCCCCATCACCTCATACCAAATCATCAACATATCGTAACCGCCATAAAAAGCCGAACTAGACAGATCACCCGTCCACATCAATTTATGCAAGCCATTTACAGCCAACATAGCCGATTGGGTATCATTGAACACTGCTTGCTCATCCACCGTTTGTGTGGAAGTTGTCTCCAAAAAATCCTCCTTGCAGCCATTGAATAATACCACAAGAGATAGCAACACTACTATATATATATTTTTCATATTGAACATGATTTAAAAAGTAAGATTCAAACCAAAAGTAAATACTCTCGCAGGCAAATAAACATCCGCATTACCACTATATCCTGAGAATATGTTTGAACGAGGGAAAATACCTTTTCGTTTCGTCAGCAAGAATAGATTCTCTCCTGACGCATATACCCGGAGTCCTTGCATGGAAACCTTCTCCAGCCATTGCTTCGGCAGATCATAGCTCAAAGTAGCGGAAGCCAACTCCAACATATTCGAGCTGATCAACCAACGAGTAGAAGTTCCCGCATTCATATTCGTATCTGCGAAATCCTCGATGCGAGGCACATTCGTGACATCGCCCGGTTTCTGCCAACGATTCAAGATATCCACATGCTTGTTGGAAGTCAAGGATGCGGATCCTGAAGGCTGTGTCATCAAATCAGAATATCCTACATCATACATCTTGCCACCTAGCTGGAAGTTAAACAACAGGCTTAAAGAAAGATTCTTCCAAGATACGTTCGTATTAAGACCTCCCGATACCTTCGGTGTAGATTCTCCGGCCCAATCATAAATGGCCTCATTCACGTTAGTCGTATATGTTTTTCCATCCACCTCTACCAGGTCGACAGACTCCACCGTCAGTTCCGGATCCGGCACATAGATAGAGTTTCCGGTAGCAGGATCTACTCCCGCCCACTGGCGAAGATAAAACTCATAGCGCGAATGTCCCTCTTCCACCCGATGTACTCCGCTGTTATAAGGTTCTACCGGCAAAGAGGTAATCCGATTTTTCAACCATGTAGCGTTAATTCCCACAGACCACGTCCAATCCTTCGTCTGGATGATTCTTCCGTTCAAATCAACTTCCACACCTCGATTGTACATCGTACCTGCATTCTTATATGCGCTGGTAGTACCCGTATCCGGTGCTTGCGGGATCGAGAACAATAAGTTGCTGGAACGGCGATCGAAATACTCTACACTACCCGACAAACGGCTTTTAAACAACTCAAACTCTAACGCCACATCGCCATTGCGAGACACCTCCCATTGCAAATCCTTATTACGAACGACACGTTGCTGGATATAACCGGCCTCCAATCCGTTCATGGCCTGCTCGTAAGCCGCTTGCCACGCATAGTAGCTACCGATGGCATCATTACCCACCTCACCGTAAGCGACACGCAACTTCAGCAAATCGATGAAATCAAGATCTTCCATGAAACGCTCCTCGTCAATACGCCAACCAGCTCCTACCGAGAAGAATGTACCCCAACGGGAATCCTTGTAAAAGCGGGAGGATCCGTCGCGGCGCACGGATGCAGAAAGGAAATAACGGCTGTTATAGTCATAGTTCGCACGGGCAAGGAATCCCTCCGTCTTGTAGGTATTCGTATAAGAGTCTTGCTCGTCCGGCACCGAATAATTGCTGAACTCAAAGTTGCCATTATGGATGGTCTGGTTTTGCATGGAGCCTTTCAGGTAATTGTACTCATAATCATAACTCTCATGTCCTAATAAGACATCGACATGGTGATTGCCGAAATTCTTTGTATAGGAGAGCAATTGGTTGAACGTCCAAGTTGTCTCAAACGAAACGGTCTTCGTGCTTGACCCCACCTCAGTCTTCTCCGGATAATAGATACTGGCCGAATGCCCTAAACGAGAGCTTGTTCCCACGGCTCCGTTCACCGTAAACTTGAAATCATTCAAGAAACGGATCTCCGCATACAATTTCGCGTTCAATTGATTCCGCTTGTATCCGTTGCTGATATTTTGCAACTCAATAGCCGGGTTATTACCAGAGATATACGCACGCGAAGGCGCTTCCACACCCTCCTCGATCGTATAGGCCTGACCGAAGTCGTACACTTTATTACCATTGGCATCCAGCACATATTCTTTGGTACGAGGATCGTGTACATGGATCGGATAGATCGGTCCGATATAGCGAGTGAATCGGAAAGGGTTGTTGTTATTTCCCGAAGCTTGCGACTGCTGCCCTTCCGCCTTGCTGATATTCCCAGAGAGCGTACCGCCAATCTTCAAGAACGAGGTGATCTGCGAGTTAACATTCGTATTCAAGGTATATCGGTCAAACTTCGATCCGATGATATAACCACCTTCCGTCAGATAACCGGCGGAAAGATAATAATCCGACTTATTATTACCTCCGCTCACGCTCACGCCTATATCCGTACGGCTGCCCGTGCGCTGGATAGCGTCTTCCCAATCGGTATCATCCGCCCACATGAACGTAGCGTTCGGGTTAAGCACACCGTTCGCATCCACGACCTGATCGTCCGGCACGTTAAACGGATTGAAGCCCAGCGTTCCTGAAATCAAGTTTTGAGCGGCTGCCATTCCCGCTTGCTCTGGTGACGCACCACCACTTATCAACTGGTTGCGTGCGCTCTCCCAATATACTTTCAAATAATCATTCACGCCCAATCGTTCATAATCCTGACTTTGCCGATTCGTGAATCCTTGGTTGATTTTCACATTCACCGACATACGATCCTTACTACCCGTCTTGGTGGTTATCAAGATAACACCATTACCACCTCGTGCGCCGTACAGAGCTGCAGATGAGGCATCTTTCAAAACAGACATACTCTCTATATCATTGGGATTGATACTACTGATACTCTGATCGTAGGGCATACCGTTAAGTATAATCAAAGGGGTATTCGTCGCAGAAATAGAGCCCAATCCGCGAATATAGATATCCGAATCTGAACCGGGCTGACCACTGGCTGAGGCTACTTGCACACCCGGCGTAGATCCTAGTAAGGCTGAAGTTGCCGATGTAACAGGACGAGCCTCTATCTTCTCTGACTTCAGCAAACTGGCAGATCCAGTAAACGTACTTTTCTTAGCCGTACCATAAGCCACGACCATCACCTCATCCAATGTTTCCGAATCATCCTCCAGAAGTATCATCATCTCTGATTTGATCGGAAGCGTTTGCGAAGTCATGCCAACAAAAGATACGGTAAGCGTACGGGCATTTGCCGGCAAGTTGTCCAATGAGAAACGTCCCTCCACATCTGTAATTGTACCGATTGTTGTACCTGTCACAACAATATTAGCACCAATGACCGGCTCGTTATCAACTCTTTGCAAAACACGTCCTGCAACTTTCCGGGATTGTTGTTCAATGCCATTTAAATAAGAAGTAGGCAAAGCCTCGGCAGAAACACTACCTGCCACTGAAAAAGCCAATAAAAAATGAGCTAAAAGCACGTTTTTAAAAGTCAAACAACGAATGCATCCTTTTAGTCCGTGCATATTGTCAAAAAGATTCATAATAATAGTTTTAGATTTTAATTTATCAAACACAATAACATCCGCAAGATCAGAATAAATATTATAACATCAAAGTAGGAAGCTCATTTTATTTACATTCTCGTATAAATAACACATAAAAAGTAGCGAATTTTCGTGAACGTACTCCATAGAAACAAGCCTGCTATCCGGCGGTATCGTACTGATGGTTACGCTACTGACCGTAAGCAGGCATAGTTATAAGGCGGCATCCCGCAATCCGGTAAACACCTTGCGAAGCGAATAGCGAAGAGGAATATTAAACTCTATTCGCCCATTGGCAATTTACTTAACTGAGATATCGCCTGTAAATTGGAATAATCGTATTGGTAAAGGCCATCATCGGCGATCATCATCAAGGTATTCTTGAAAGGGATTACGTCGTAACCCTCCATTCCGGCATAATGAACAAGCTGATTAGCCATCAAGGTCATAGGATCTTTCGCGTTGAAGACCTTTAAACCTTCGTCACAGAGGAATAAAGTACCGTTATCGATACCTAATCCTTTCGGACATTTCATGCCATAAGTAACCAGCAGGTTCGGTTGGTCCACATCACTCACGTCTATGAGCATCAGTTCATTGGTATTTTGCCCACAAGTATTTCCGGAATGCACGGTCACATACGCTAAGTCATCCTCCACGACAACCGGATCACAACCAAAGACATGACTTACGGAAGAACGATACTTAGGCGCTAGCGGATCTTCCAGCGAATAGATCAACATGCCGGTCGGAGTTCCCATGAACATCTTATCTTTATAGTTGAAAAGAGTCTCGACATCACGTTGCAACCAAATGTCGTTTGTCGTCAAGACAGGCTTGTCCCCAGAAAGGTCGAAAACGCACATGACATTCTGTTCTACCGTATATAAGTACTTACCATAAATAGAAAAACGAGCCATAGATCCGTTCACTCCCTGCGTGGAAGTACCCGGCGCCGCATCGTTCGCCATCAGATCACCGCCATAACTCGGATAATGGTAAATAGTTTCCTCCCGTTCCTTCGGTTCCCAACCGACCACGACACCTTTCGCTCTCGCTTCCTCCGAATAACACATATTATAATCGAACCCATAGCCATTCTCTATGGTCGGAAGCGCATAACGGAAAGCGTTCTCCACACGACCTTCCAATTCAGGTCTCTCCGGATCGGAGATATCGAACCAGACCAGATCCACATACGAATCCGCATACAATTTATCATCCTTGATCGAGAGATCCTCGTTACCGATCAACTCTACAAAGCCCGCTATCCGGGGAGATGCCGGATTCCTGTTATCCACGATATGGATGCCCTTATCCGGGGAAGAAATATACAGGTAATCCTTATAGAAACAGATCTTACCCCGCTTGGTGATTGGCACCACCTCATCCGTCACCTTCACTGAATTCCGAAACTCGGAGATCGACATGAATACCGGTTCGTTGATAGCATACCGCACGACCTCCACTCTCACTCCATCATCCTTGCATCCCATTAAGATGCAAAGGCTAAAGGCAAACGCCCAATAAAAAAGTTTCCGCATAATTATAATAGATTTAATCATTAAAAAGCATATCGTATACCTGCGCTCAACCCAAATCCCAACGGCTTGTCCGTACGAATACTAGCCGGTTGATCACAGTCGAAATAATGGGAGAAGCGAGGCTCTAAATAGAGACTCCAATCCCCATAGAAACGATAAGCGGCACCGACCGAGGCATTCACGGACCATTGCATACCGTGGATGCCCTCCTTTTTGCTCTTGGAGATAGTCGTTCCGTTTCCGGCGATATAGCCACTATACACGGCCTGCAAACCCTTCTCCATCATAAAGCCTCCGGAGAGATAGACATTCCATCGCTGATTCTTCCATAAATAAACCACCAGATTCAAGGGAATACCCAGATAATGCAAAGACGATTTCACCTCTGACGGGCAATCCCCTCCCCTCTTGAATGTAGTGGATAAATACGTATACATCAATCCACTTTCCACCGCTATACGCCGGCTCAAATCCTTCCGTACCGTAAAACCGAAAGATATCGGAAGGGAGTAGCTAACGTCCGGATAAGATTCGAACGAACGATTATCCAAGAAGTTCTCATCCACCTTAGAACTCCGTAATACCGGGGCATTACGGAATGAGGCCGTTTGGGGAGGCGTATTACCACTCTCCTTTTCATCATCGTCTTTATCCGGCTTATCCGGATCGGGGCTTCCTGCCGAATTATTCATATCTCCCGGAGAAGAAGCATCGCCATAACTCATATCCGTATTTAAAAAGCTATCTACATAACCACTAGAGCCAACGGCGGCCGCCAATAACCACTTGTTCCGTTTACTCTTCTTGGCTTTCTTTTTCAAAGAGGCTTTTCGTCGGGGACTCCGTTCGCCTTCCGGTAGAGGAACCGTAGAGTCACCTCGCTTAACGACTATGTCCGTCGAATCCTCGGACGCCTCCTCCTTCACAGACGGTTCTTCTACGATAGCCGCAATCGCATCCTTCTCAATAATCCCGATAGTCTCACTCCTCTCATCCTTCCGGATCGTTTCCTTTTCCCAAACAATAGCGGAAGGCTTAGCCCTTTTTTCCCATTTCAGCACTTTCGCCATACGTTTCTTTCCTGATTCTATAGGTAAAACCGGATGCTCCGGAAGAATATTCATTTCCTCCGATATCTCTTTCTGAAAGGGGCTCAATTCCTCCAATGGCATCTTCTCCGGGGAAGGTAGCAGCCAAATAACCAAGGCCAGCACTGCGGCGGCGGCCAAGCCTCTCGTCCACAACCAACCCCGTGATCTCGCTCTTCGGTTCATCCGGGCCTCCACCTCATCCCAGCCGCCAGCATCTACCGGCAACCGGTGCTCTTCCAAGCGCTGCCGCATATAGCCGCTGAAATCATCCAGCCGTTCGTTATGATCCTTATCGTCCCGCATTTTCATGCCTTATTAAAGATTGTACACTCTTTTGCAAAGCGTTCCTCGCCCGGATAAACTGGGAGCGGGAAGTCGCCTCCTGTACATGCAGCATCTCGGCGATCTCGCTATGCGTATATCCCTCTATCGCATATAAGTTGAAGACCGTACGATATCCCGACGGCAATTGGGCCACGCAAGCCAACAAGTCGTCCGCCGATAAACGGTCCAATACGGAGTAGTTGATATCTTCCAAACTGTCGTCATAGCCATCCAAACCTACACTTAGCCTCGTGTTCTCTGAAGACCGGAGATATTCAAGAGCCGTAGTGACAAAGATCCGCCGTATCCACCCCCCGAAAGCCCCGGAGCCGGAATACGACCGGATCTTCGTAAATATCTTCACGAACCCGTCCTGCAGAAGATCACGGGCCGTCTCCCTGTCACCCACGTAACGCATGCAAACACTCATCATAGCAGGAGCATATTGCTCGTACAATTCCTTACGAGCCCATGATTCGCCTCGCATACATCCATCGATTAACAGTTGTTCATCCATAAGTACTTATGCTCTCTATTATATGGATGAAATAGGTATCCTAAAAGTTGCATCTTATTCAAAAAAAAGTTACCTTCACATCAAAAATAGGAGGAGAGTGTATGAGACGAGGATTATTTATATTCATGGCATGGATATGTGTCGTTGGAATCCAGGCACAGTCTGACTTTTCGTTTATTTTAAATAAAGAAGGTAAAATCATCGTCCTGCCTAAAAACAAGACGTATGAGTTGAACATCCCGAAAGCCTCTTATAAGACATTTACCCCTGCGGGGACACGGGATATCGATATTAAACTGCGGGAGTTCACGCCCGATATTCCCCATACGTCCCTACAAGAGCGTCCGATGGATATGCAGATATCTTCCGCCGCCTATCAGCCGTTCTTTAACGTATATACCCCGATGCTTCGGGAGGTATCGCCAATGGCGTTGGATTTCAATGAGACTTATATGAAACGGCTAAACGAAAGTTTCGATCTTATCGCTAACGGTGTTCAATATACATGGCCGGGAGTCGGAGGCATGACGATCATGAACGGGGGTATTTCTTGGCACAGCGGCAATTGGAGTCTTTATGGCGGAGGATTCGGTGGTCGTTTCTTTAGTCCCTTCAACCCTAGTCCCGGAATAACAGCGGGCGCAAACGTACAAGTGGAATATCAACCTACTGACTGGTTGAAACTGAAAGGCTGGGGACAATACGCTTATTACGCCGACGAGTACAACAACCCCCATATGCTCAGCAACCCTTTTCTCTACCATACCCAAGTGGGCGGCTCAATGGAGTTCAAAGTTACTGATAATTTTTGGATGGGAGCCGGTATCAACTATGAATACAACCCGGTACGACGGAAAATGGAACCACAGTTCCTAGTCTATCCCGTCTTCAAATCGGGCCGCTTCAAGATTGGAATGTGAGGAAGACGCTATTTCCGTCTCAAACATTCCTACGTGGCAACTGCCTAGGATACCGACGCCACCGTCTATATTGCTAAATACACGGATCGGTTCGGCCAGACCGCCATCAATCAAAAGGTTCGAAACTGAATCCGTGTCTTTATCTTGCAAAACTTTCAGATATCGATAGTATTCCGCCGAGATAGCATATAGGTGTACCCGTAGGTGCTTAGGAGGAATCGGAAGAAAATCTTCCTCATTTAGATCTTCTATCCCTATCGAATCCGGGACTACTTTTAGCGGATATGATCCATAATAAGGTTCATAATAATACTCATCCGTTAAGTGCAAGGTATATTCTTGCCCGTTTATTAACTCATCAGAAAAGACCTTTCCATCATACCCATACATCCAGTCATTGCCAAAGATTTGATCCAAGGCTGTCAACGATTGACCAAAAACAGGTTCAGTCGCATAGTTTGGACTCACCGAGAACCATTTATATTCTCCTGTATATTCCTTAGCTATTCCATCAAAAACAGGAATGCCCTCTTCCATACGGAGTAAATAATAATTCTCCTCGGCAGGGTTATCTTTGAGCGTTACCTGATAAATCGCATTCTGGCGAGCAGAACCAAAAGAGCCAGCTACCGTAGCATAGGTTACCCCCGCTTTCAAGACCTGAGCAGGCGCTGGCATGACCGTCTCAGCGCTTGCCACCCCATATTCCGGATAAGAAGCTTCCACACGGATACGATCCCCTTTCACTGGTATAAAATCAGACTTGAAATAACCTTTCGTGTTAAATGCCTCATCATCCTCTTGAAAACTCATACGCTCTTTAAAAACGCCATTCACGAATAAATTCACCTCGGCTTTATCCAAAGTCACGTTAGGATGATCATCCGTGAAAAACCAAGTACGGGAGACACTTACGGTTAAGGGTTCGCCGGTTATAGCGACACAGTTCACTACCAAGGTAGGATCCGGCCGTAAGGATTCAAGGTCGATCTCCTTGATGCAAGACATCAAACCAAACAGGCTTACTATACAAATCGTATTTATCAAGATACTCTTTATCTGTTTCATCCTCCTAGAATTTATAAGTATATGATATGGAAGGTATGATAGGCATAATACCTATCAACTTAAAACAAGGTCTATTTTGACTGGAATGAGAAGAAGAGCCCGGGACCAAATTAATAATCGGTTCCCAGTTATCACTTTTATAGACCATAAACGGATTCATCCGACTATATACATTATAAATACTGATATTCCAGATGCCCATTCGCCCCTTCTTCTTCGGACGGTAAATATTAAGTCCCAAATCCAGACGATGATAAGCCGGCATCTGGTAATTATTACGGCGTGTATACAAATCCACCACTTCCCCGGATGGTTCCCACCAGTTATCCATCTTATATTGGTTGGAAATAGTAAGCGTACCAGCTTGCTCATAACTCTCCAACGACAAGGTCATTCGATTGCCGGAAGTATACGTCCAAGCGGCTGTCAGTTCCACCTTGTCCGACAGTTTATGCGAAACCACGATATTCAGCTTATGCCGATTATCGTAACGTGCCGGAAAGCGTCGCCCGTTATCGATCTCATCGAAACGCCGATCCGACCATGAAAGTGTATATCCTATCCAACCGGTCGTACGTCCGCTTTCCTTGCGAGCCAAGAACTCCACGCCATACGAACGTCCCTTGCCAACCGCCATTTTTTCCTCCCAAGCCGCCGTACCGGGCAAGAAGGAATAGCCGTCTTTATAATCCAACAGGTTCTTCATCCATTTATAATACCCCTCTACCGAGAAACTATAAGAACGCATCAGATTATAATAGAAACCAGCGGAGACTTGATCGCTGATTAAAGGTTTCAACTTACGGGTAACAGGCATCCACGCATCCGTCGGCAAATTTATATAACTGTTGCCCAATAAATGGATATATTGCCCCATACGGGCGTATGAGGCTTTGAAGCTAAGATCGTCACGTAGCAACCATCTCAAGGAAGCGCGAGGCTCCAATAAGGTATAAGCCTTCCGCTCCACATTGAACAGGCTAAACCGAAGCCCCGCATTCAAACGCAAGCTAGGTAAGACATTCCAATCATCCTCTCCGAAGACAGCCGCCTCACGGGCCCATAGCAGATCATTCGTATATATTTTCCCTATATTCGAAAACTCCAGCATACCGGAACCGGCTGCTTTCACCTCATTATACTCCGGGCGGAAACGGTGCATCAAGAAATCCCCTCCAAAACGAATCACATGCGACGTAGAAGGCGTGTAATCAAAAGAGGAACGGACGCCCATATCCAAGATAGAGGTAGAACTACTCGTTTCCGATGAAGAAGAGAGATAATTATCTTCTCCTTCCACACCATAATTATATTCTTTTGAACTCCGTACATTCGAGCGATACCGTGAAAAGACCCCGGAAACCCGTCCGAACAAACGGTTATTGAAGACATAAGTCCAGCCCAAGGTTCCCATCAAATTACCCCAACGCAGCGATGAATGGGTACCATCCGTATAAGGGACTTGCTCTTCTTTTGTTGAGAAATCCGTTCCCCCTCCTTTTAATACATCATTCCCGTTATATAAGCTGAAAAACATCCGGCTGCGATCGCTGAAACGATGATTAAGCTTTAAATTCAAATCGTGAAAAGCGTAACGAAGATTTATTTTATGACCGTCTTTTCGAATCTTATTTGCTATCGCTATCGCTGGGGCAGAGAGTACATCCAGCCACGAGCGTCTAAGCGCTATCTGAAAAGCCGTGCGGTCCTTGATGATAGGGCCTTCCAAGCTCAGATTACCGGAGATCAGCCCGATCGTAGCGCTACCATGGTACTCTTTCATATTGCCCTCTTTGGTATGGACATCTACTACAGACGAGAGTCGCCCGCCATATCTCGCAGGGAAACCCGCCTTGAAAAAGTCCAGATTACGGATCGCCTCCGGATTGAAAGCGGAGAATAGCCCGCCGACATGATTGATCTGGTAAACCGGATTACCGTCTATCAAAAACAGATTTCCATCTTGGTCGCCGCCACGAACATATAAACCGGCCAGTCCCTCTGTCCCACTGGCTACACCCGGAGTCAGTTGCAAGGTCTTCACGATATCGGACTCACCAAACAGGGTCGGTGTCGCCTTGATCGTCTTCTGGCTAAACCCCATCGTTCCCATCAAGGTGTTATTTACAGACAAACGATCCCGCTCCGAAGCCGTAACTACCACTTCCTCCAGACGGGCGTTCGGACGCAACTCAATATTTAACAAAGTATCCCTATCCAATTCCGTGAAATTAAAGGAACAGCTCTCATAGCCAATGTAAGAAGCATGCAAGCGGATATTCCCCGGCGGAAGCGTCAAACTGAAAAAACCATAGCTATTCGTAGCCGAGCCTTTCCGGCTGGCGACCTCATAAACAGAGGCTCCGATCAGAGACTCCGAGGACGCTTGGTCCCTCACGAAGCCGCTGATCGTTACCTGTCTCTGTCTACGCTTCAGAATCACGATCTTTCCACTCACCTTATACACGATCGGATACGACTCGAACAAGCGGGTCAAACAATCCGTCAATGCCTCATCTTTCACTTGGAAACTGATCTTCGGAAGCTCTTTCAACAAAGAAGACTCATACGAGAAGGTCACGCCCGCCTGTCTTTCGATCTCTGACAAGACCTCCGGCAACGAAACCTCCTTCATACGCAACGTAATCCGGGGATCATCCTTCGTCTTGGCTGATTGGGCCAAGAGGTCTGGAACAGGCATAAAAATCATCCAGCAAAAAATGGCCATAAGCCATTTATTCATCCACTCTGTCATCATTCTACTTCATTGAATTCATTTATAAGACAAGATTTCCTAAAATACCCCTATCCGAGAAGGGTCTTTTTCGGCGTAGCCCACTGCCTACTGTACACTGTATCCGTCCCAAGGATTCCAAGAAGGAGGTACCGTATCTCTCCGCATCGTGATACGCAATTTATCCTCTTGATATCCGGCGACAATCCCAAAGCCGTTCTCCACATTCGAATACGTATCGGCAGGCTCTATCAACGCCCCGAAATTCGCGTCGCCGATCGTGATAGAGTAGCCCCGCATAATCTTCATATATCGATAATAATCCTCGGAGATAGACAACAGATGCACATCGTAATGGACTTTCGACGAAAGCGTGTCGCTCTCATACGAATAATCTACCGGAGAAACAGACACACGGAGCGTATTCCCGGAAATCATGTCCTTCCCCGCAAACACCCCCATACAATACCGCCCGTCTATCTGACTCGTGATCGGGCTTCCCTCGAAAGTCTGGAATACCGGATCCTCGTAATATAGGTTAAAATAAGTATAATACCAAAGGTATCCATTCGCACTTTGGTAAGAGGTCACAGTCATGGTACTATCCCCTTTCCGGTAATCCGTCACTTTCTCTATGACTAAACGGTAATAGCCACTACTAGCGGGATTCATCTCGACTGTAAAACGTAAATTACTGGATGAATATGAAGAAGATCGATAGGTAGAAGTGTCCACACCGATAATCTTCACTCCACCGGGAATTAGAGTTTCCCCCGAGACTGGTTCATACCCGTCCGCCTCCGCCTCCATGCGTAAACGGTCTCCCTCACGCACCCGGCAACCGGGCAAAACATATTGCCCCGTATTAAAAACCTCCTCCTTAAAGTCATCATACCGCATCAAACCTTGAAACTCGCCATTGATGTAGACACGAATTTTCGGATCCGGTAAATCGAAATTGGCCACATTATCCATGATAAACCAAGTCTTCGAGACATGGGCACGTACATCCTTCCCGGGACTCACCGAGGCGTTGAGGACGATCCGGTCCGGCAAATCCCCTAAGTTTATTTCCACGTCACGTACACATGAGGCCGCTAGCACCCCATACATCAAGATACATATAGCCAGTAAACTTCTTCCCATAAGCTAAAATTTATAAGTGTAAGAGACCGATGGCATACAATAAAACAAAATCGTCTCCTGCAAAACGACGTCGGAACCACCAGCTTTCAACTCGGTCATGAAAGGGTTCGGCTTCAGATAAGCGTTATATAAGCTTAGGTTCCAAATCCCCATTCGTCCTTTCTTTTTATACCGGTAAAAATTCACCCCTAGATCCAAACGATGGTACGGAGACAGTTGATAATTATTGCGTGCGCTCAAGCCGGGATTCGTATCCATCATCCCTACCACCTCAAAATATCCATGCTCTCTCTGGTAAGAGGGAGAAAGATACTTATATTCCGGCAAACTGATATGATTGCCCGACGCGAATACCCAAGCCGCCGTCAACTCCACCTTCCGGGATAACTTACGAGAAACGACCACATTCACCTTATGCCGGTTGTCGAAGCGAAACGGGAAATGACGCCCCTTATTCACGGAACCATCCGGAAACCACCGATCCGACCAAGAGAGCGTATACCCGATCCATCCGGTTGTCTTCCCATTTGTCTTTTGCGCCATAAACTCCACACCATAGGTCTTACCCTTTCCCAAACCGACCCGGTCTTCCCAACCGGAGAAATGTGTCTCAACCGGCCAATGATCCTTATAATCAATCAAGTTATTCAACCGTTTATAATACCCCTCGATCGAGAAATCATACATCCGTTTCAGATTATAATAAAGCCCGGCAGTAATCTGGTGAGAACTCATCGGAGGGACTTGCTCCGTCACCGGGACCCAAATATCCGTAGGTTGGTTCACATAGGTATTCGATAATAAGTGGACATATTGGTTCATCTTACTGTAGGATATCTTCGCCGATAGATCCGGACGAAGTAAATAATGTGCCGACAAACGAGGCTGAAAAGAATGATAGATCTCATTCTCTACATGAAACAAGGTATACCGCAATCCGGCATTCACCCGCAAGCGATCCGTGACCCGCATCTCATCCTCGGCAAACAAAGAGAACTCATGCCCTTTTATCAAGGAATAATCATACAAAAGCTCATATACGGGATTTACTAACGAATCGTTCACCCAAGACCGTTGCTGGCTATTCTCCGGGCGAAAATTATGATACAGGTAATCCGTGCCCATTCGTATCCGGTGATTCATTGAAGGACTGTAATCCACCGACAAACGTACGCTCAGATCCTCCATCTCCGATTTATAGTAGCTCTCTCGTTTGAACGATTCTTTTCCCTCCTTACCTGCATAAATTTCATATCCCCCCACTTCCTGCCGGATATGAGAACGAAAACGGCTGTAACCCACCATCAAATTACCAAACAGTTTTTGCCCGAACACGTAGTTCCATCCAGCAGAGCCGATCAAGTTTCCCCAACGCCACAGAAACATATCCTCGGAATCCCCATTCTTCTCCTTACTCCCTTGCCTGAAAGCATCTTGCCCCATATAAAAGCTCAGATAGGCACGGCTCCGATCCGAGAAAGAGTGGTTGAGTTTCGCATTAATATCGAAGAAATGATAACCGAAAACATCTTTGATACTACTGTTCTTATTGACTACAGCCAAAGCCGTCCCTGTTATCAAATCCAACCACGTACGACGTACCGAGACATTAAACGAGGAGCGATCCTTAACAATCGGCCCCTCCAGATTGGCCCGTGCGGAAAGCAAACCCACGGAGATATTCCCGTGATACTCCTGCCGATTACCGTCATTCATACGGACATCTACAACCGACGAGAGCCTTCCGCCGTATTCCGCCGGAAAGCTCCCTTTATAAAACCGGGTATTCTTTATCGCATCCGGGTTGAACGCCGAGAAAAACCCCAACAAATGGTTCACATGATAGACCGGATTTCCATCCAGCAGATACAAATTCTCATCGGCCCCGCCCCCACGCACATACAAGCCGGTCATTCCCTCGGTGCCTACCGCCACGCCCGGCAACTGCTGTAAGGTCTTCACCAGATCCGCCTCCCCCAGCAAAGCGGGCATCGACTTCACCCGCTCGGCAGGTACGTCGATCACCCCCGCACGGCTACTCAATATCTCGTAGCGAGGCCGGGTCCCCCGAATAACGACCTCGCCTAACGAGGCCAATGACCTCAACGGGAAGTCGATCATCGTATCCCTTTGCAAATCGATCTCTATCTCCATCGCCTTAAAGCCCACATACGAGGCCCTAAGGCGAACCTTACCGGGTGGAAGTATCAAGCTGTAAAAGCCGTAATTATTAGACATCGTCCCTCCCCTCGAACTTTTCACCAGAACCGAGGCCCCCAACAAACTCTCATACGAGGCTGAATCCCTGACAAATCCGCTGATCGTATATTGACGGGGCTTTCGCTTTAAGATGATATATTGCCCCGTAACCCGATAGATAATCGGTAATGGGGAAAATAAGCGCTTCAAGCAGTACGACAAGGATTCATCCCGGACAGACAGGGAAACCTCTGGCAGCTCTTTCAGCAGAGAAGACTCGTACGAGAAGAACAATCCGGTTTGTTTCTCAAGCTCCATCAATATATCCAACAGGGGAACCTGCCGCATATCCAACGTAACCGTCGGCGTAGGTTCGGGCATCTGCGCATATAGATGTCCCATCCAACCGGGAAGCAAAAGAATCCCTATCAGCCATACAACAATAGATCTCATAAAATGATCTGATTTTATTTCTTCGAAGTGGAAACCAAACGTGCGTCCAATGTCTGGTTAACAACCTGCAATACATCCTCCAAGGGCAGATTATTAAAAGTAGCGGTCAATCTCGCTCCCTCATTCTTTGTCCGGTTCGCGATCTTGACTTGATAATAATCACTCAAGTCCTCAATCACCTTATCCAGCGGCGTCTCCATAAAACGCAGTTGCCCCGTTCTCCAAGCCAACTTGTTCACGTCTTCTTCCGTCACTACCGTTATCTCCTTGTTCTCCACAGAATACTGAGCCGACATTCCAGCGGTAAGTATCACATTCTCCTTTTCCTCCCCGGCGGTAAAACATACCTTGCCGGTAACTACATTGACTTCCGTAACGGTAGGCTTCTCATCTATCTGGAAACTTGTTCCCAACACCGTAACTTCCGTTTGGCTCGTTTTCACTGAGAAAGGGCGTGCCTCATTCCTCGTCACTTGGAAAAAGGCCTTTCCATTCATCTCCACGGCACGCCTCTCTTTATCATATCTCTTCGCGTCATACCGGATCCATGAATCGCCAGCCAAAGCGACCAAGGTACTATCCGGAAGATAAACATCTTTCATTTGTCCGGGGGCGGTAGTAATCGCAACCCAATCCGGGGCGTTTCTCTCTACCGTAAACCATGTTCCCAGACCTACGAGCACTAACACGACAGCGACCGCCCCGATCCAATACCGGCGAAACGAGACCTTCCGGCTAATCGCATGCTCAGAAGCGAACTTCTGCCATGCCTTATCCGGGTCAAGGCTTCCTTCCCGATAGCGTTTCGCTACGAAACGGATGCGTTGTTCCAATTTATTGTCATGCTCGTTATTATTCATAACTATTCCTTCTATTTAATAAGTCCTTCCAGTCTCATACCATTGGAATCCGACATTTGGGGCCTGCCCCTTCTTCAATGGAACTCCCACGCTCATACTCGGCGAGATCCTAGACGATACGCAAGATGAGAAAATCATCATCGACACCGCGAATATAAATACCCACTTTATACAAACCATCGCTTTCATCCTATTTTCTCTTTAAAATGTGTATCCCAAGGTAAAACTAGCCGTATGATAGTTCAGACCTATGTTATAAGCATATCCCTTGTATTGCTTATCTATACCCAGATCATAGCCAACCTTGAAAGCGACCCGTTTCACCTCTATACCAGCCTCTATGGTAGCTCCCCAGTCAAAACGAGGCGCTACCGCATATCCTTGGCCGGGATTAAACGGGTTATATGATATTTCCTTATTATAGGGCAGCTTTCCTTTTAAAGAATAATCACTTTCCTCATACGTCACTTTTCCTCCCAAGCCAACCGCCAAATAGGGACCGACCGCCAAATGTAACCGAACATCCTTACTTACCTGCCAATCGAAACGAGCCAAGATCGGTAATTGGATATATTCACGATGCTCCTTCTGACTGCGATGCCTTATACCTTCTACATCAAAATCCTTAATTCCATAGGTATCATAATAGAAGCCCGTAAAGCCGTAACCATTACCATAACCGTATCCCCACAGATTCAAATAATCACTGGAAACGGGATAGAGAAATATACTCGTACCTTCCCGTCCCCCATATGGACTCTCACTAGTTCCATAAATCTCACTATAAGAAGACAGCCCCTTCCCCCGTCGCACATAGTACAAACCGGATTGAAGCGAGAATCAGCCCGATCCGAATGTATAAGAGACCGCGGCCCCAGCCTTAAAGCCTACCTTAGCGACATCTCCCTTATACTTTGTCACGTTCATACCGGCTTCCGGCGTCACTTTCCATTGCGCTTGGGCCGAGATCACGCACGTCATCAACATCACAAATACCACCAACTTCCTCATACACTCTCCATGCTTTAATGAAATAAACAAGTAACCTTTATCTCTAAGACAGAGAAATATGAAAAACCCCCATTCCTTTCTATAAAAATTATCCGAAAAAGAACATATAAACACGGATAGCGGTCTCTCGCAAAGCTTTCAATGCCTTGCTCATCTGGTTCTCAACCGTTTTTACCGATAAATTCAATTCCTCCGCGATCTCTTGGTATTTCAAGCCATCCCGTTTGGATAACAAGAAAATCTTCTTCCGTTCGGGAGGTAACTGATCGATAGCGTCCCACAGGCGGGCGTCACGCTCCGATCGCAGGATGTCTTCCTCTTCCGAGGTATCTTCTACGTCGGGTAACTGCTCGGTGGCCTCAGCGTTTACGGGTTGTGAGGTAAATGAAAGAGAACGATTCCTCACCGCTTGATATAAATAAGCCTTGAGATTCCCGATCACATTACCAGCCCGGTTCTTATCCCATACATCCGCGAAGGCCTGTTGCACGATATCCTCGGCATCGTCCACCTGATCGGTATAACGAAGCGCAAACAAACACAAGGGCTTATATAAACTCTTGAAATGATGTTCAAATTCTTGGGTGGTAATAGCAGCCATACGTTTGTTATCTGTAACTATTCACCACAAAGTAACAACCTTTTCTTTTTAACAAATCGCTTTTCAGGTTCTTTATAATGGTTTTAATAAAAAGAAAGCGTTTAAGGACTTATCCCTAAACGCTTTTTCTTATTTTTAATTAATAAGCATCAATATGGACGAAAACCGATAATCTGGCGTACCTCATTTAAAGTCTTAGAAGCGCTCTCACGAGCTTTCTCCGCACCCATACGGGCTACCTTATCCAGATATTCCGTATTGGCGGCCATATCCAAGATACGCTCACGGATCGGAGCGCAGAACTTATTGATATCCTCGGCCAACTGCTTTTTCATATCGCCGTAACGGATCTCGCAATTGTTGTATTTCTCATTAAAGAAATCATAGGTCTCTTTCTCGGAGACAATTTCCATCATCGTGAATAAATTGGCGATCGGCTCGGGCTTCACGCTATTCGGCTCGGTTGGTCCCGCATCAGAAACCGCTTTCATAACCTTCTTCTTGATTGTTTTCTCATCATCGATCAAGTAGATCGCGTTACCCTCACTCTTACCCATCTTACCGGAGCCATCCAAGCCCGGTACTTTCACGGACTTATTGCCCAAATGGAACGACGCAGGTTCCGGGAAGAAATCTACTCCATAGGTAGAATTGAAACGGCGGGCGAAAC